>VOFK01002777.1_pt1 | contig 268248 bp, 334 predicted proteins | sample 5384121 | NCBI WGS metagenome assembly VOFK01 (sample SAMN12384730, study PRJNA508395) | human gut metagenome | isolation source: healthy gut J | host: Homo sapiens | reverse complement strand
CTTGAGACAATGTCGGCAAGGCCGGTGGTAGCGATCGCCGTAGCGAAGGTACCGAGCAGGATGTAGCGAGAGCAGTCGCTGCCGGAGAAGCCGGACGTGAGCAGCTTCATAGCGCTGTCGCCCTCAGCAGCAGCGTAGATGGGGAAGCGTCGCCATCTCGCGAGCCGTTCGCTCACTGAGATGGCGGTCACTATTTTTGATGTGGGTGGTGCAAATTTTGTGTCCGCTCTCTTCACGCAGCTGCCGCATAACGAAATGCCCGCAGTGCAGCAAGGCAAAAACCAGCAGAACGTGAGGTCGGTGCCGATGGAGCACCTCGTTGTCTCGTCCGCATCCCTTGCGTGGAATACACGGAAGTCTCCGCGCTCACGCAGGGAATCCGTCAGGAGCATACTGAAGGCTTCATTACTGTCTGAGAGTAAAAATCTTCTTTTCGGTGCGGCATTTTATCCGCCTCCCTAAAAAAATTTGATTTTACACACTCACCTTTGTATAAAAATAGTCCTGTTGGCTCATTTTTTCAATCCACCGTACAGTATTTTAATGGTATTTTTAACTCGGCTTGATCCGGGCTTTCGCAAAAAGGAAGAGGAAGACCTGAGAAACTTGCCAAGAGTGGTTGTCGTAACGCCCCGCTTCCGGCATCATTCACTTATCAGACTTTACGAACAGCGCCTTTTTTGCAGTGCGAGCAGTCTCCGCAGCAGCCGCTACCTGATCTGGCCTTTTTCGCCAGTGCAGGATAGCTGTGATAGCTGCAGCTGCGATGAGAACAAAAGAAGGGCCCAATCTAACAGATGCATCACAGGATCCCCACCAAGGTATAGACAGCAAGAGCCACGATCCATGCCACGCAGCACTGCATCATCACGACCCCAACTGTCTTCAGCGCTGAGCCAAATTCTCGCCGAATCGTGGTTACCGCCGCGATGCAGGGAGTATACAGCAGCGTGAACACCAGAAAGCTGATAACGGAACGACCGGTAAACATCGTAGAAAGTGCAGCCCGCCTAACAGGATCTGCAGCGTACTGACCACAGATTCCTTTGCGATAAAAACCGGAAATAAGGGAGGTTGCGCAGCGCCAATCCGCAAAAAACCCAACGGTGCGAACACCGGCGCGATCCATCGACCAATGAGCCAAAAGGCTATCGGCACTGTCGGTAACTACATTCAGCTTTGGTATCAAAACTCTGGAGGAACCAGATCACAATGGTAGCAAGAAAAAATCACAGTAAACGCCCGTTGCAAAAAGTCCTCGGCCTTTTCCCAAAGCAGCAGAGCAACGCTCTTGAGGGCTCGGAAGCCGATAATTGGGCAACTCCATAACGAAAGGCACGGGCTTTCCGCGGAACACGGTTTGGTTCATGATGAGGGCCGCAGCAATTCCAATCAGAATGCCCAGCAGATACAGTAGGATCATTATGAGCGCGCGGTGCGTTGGAAAGAACGCTGCGGTAAAAATGCATAAATTGATATTTTTGCTGAGCAGCTCATATAAGGCGTGAGCAGGATCGTCATCTTGCGGTCACGGTCGCTCGATACCGTGCGCGTCGCCATGATAGCCGGCACGGAACAGCCGAAGCCGATGAGCATGGGGACGATGCTGCGGCCGGACAGGCCGATCTTACGCAGAGGCTTGTCCATTACAAAGGCGACGCGGGCCATGTAGCCGGTATCTTCAAGATAGAGAGGAAGAAAAAAAGCGTCACAATGATAGGCAGGAACACCAGCACACTGCCAACACCGGAAAAAATGCCGTCAATAATCAAGCTGTGTACCACAGGATTGATCTCATAGGCAGTCAAAGGGCTTGGTCTACAAGAAAAGGTAAGGCCATCGATCCCGCCTTGCAGCCAGTCGGACAGACGCTGACCAATAACATTGAAGGTGAGATAGAAAATCAGCAGCATGACAAGCAGAAACGTCGGAATGGCTGTGTAGCGACCGGTGAAAAATTCTGTCGATCTTCATCGAGCGGGCGTGCTCCCGGCTCTCGTGGGACTTTACCACCGACGATGCCACAACGCTTTCAATGAAGGTGTAGCGCATATCAGCAAAGCGCCGCGTTGCGATCAAGTCCCCGCCACTCTCCATCTGCACGATGCAATGCTCAAGCAGCTCGCGCTCGTTCCGATCGAGCGCCAGACGGTCGGCGAGGTCATCGCCGCCTTCGATCAGCTTTGTTGCACAGAAGCGTGCCGGCACACCGATGCGGTCGGCGTGGTCGGCGATCAGATGCGTAACGGCGTGGATGCAGCGGTGGACGGCGGAATCATCCGCGCAGAAGTCCGTCACCTTGGGCAGAGTTTTGCTCCGAGCCACGGCGATCGCCTGATCCACCAGCTCGCTCACGCCCTCGCCCTTTGCGGCTGCGATCGGTATGACAGGGATGCCGAGCGAGGTGCTCATCTTCTGCACGTCGATGGAACCGCCGTTGGAACGCACTTCATCCATCATGTTCAGCGCCAGCACCATAGGTATCCGCAACTCAAGCAGCTGAAGTGTCAGGTACAGATTCCGCTCAATGTTGGTGGCATCCACAATGTTGATGATGCCGTCCGGCTTTTGGTTGAGGATAAAGTCACGGGAGACGATCTCCTCCTGCGTATAGGGCCGCAAGGAGTAGATGCCGGGCAGATCCACCACGGAGCAGCTTTTTTCGTCTATGATCTCTCCCATCTTCTGATCTACCGTGACACCGGGAAAGTTGCCGACATGCTGATTGGATCCGGTGAGGGCGTTGAAGAGAGTCGTTTTCCCGCAGTTCTGATTTCCAACAAGTGCAAAGATCATTTCGGCTCGTCCTCCACTTCGATTTTTTGAGCCTCCTCTACGCGCAGCGTTAGCTCAGCTCGTAGCCGCGCACGCGGATTTCGATAGGATCACCCATCGGCGCGACCTTCTGTAATGTCACACGGGTGTGCGGGATCAAGCCCATATCCAGCAGGCGGCAGCGCAAGGCTCCATCTCCGCCAACAGTGGTGATCACGGCAGAATTCCCCACTTTTAATTGATTCAATGTCATTCGCTTTCCTCTTTTCTTGCCCAGTTTTAATTTCATGGTAGCATTCCTGCTGCGGACTGTCAATACAGCCGAACCGGCATAGTTCAAAGTGTGTAATAGGACTATTCGGCCTTGTGCTGCAGAAAATGTTGAAAAGGTTCCTGCGGCAAGGAAAAAGTCTTACAGCTCTTTTCGCAGTTTTAATCGATCCGCAGCAATTCGTCATCGTCGGAGCATCCGAAAGCGGTTAACATCGGAGGCAGGGAAAGACTGGTAAATGTGCACGTTCGAACGCGGAAAGCATTCTTGCAGAAAATCGCGGACCGGGAAAAGATCATGGAATCCGCTGAAGTGCTTTTTGCCGTCTTCAAAGGAGACCGAGTTCACGACAAGATGCAGATGACAGTGCGCAGAGTCCGTGTGCAGGGCATATCCGCCTATCATTCGAACGGCACACATAGTCAAGAACGCGGTGCAAAGCTGCTGCGTCTGGATACTGATTGCGGATCAAGATAATGTCTGGCACAGCCGGTTCATCTCCTCTCTGATCATTTCGTTCGTCCTCTGAGAGGCGGACGGACAGAATGCGATTTTTCATTGAAATCCTTCTTTCTTGTTGCTCGTGGCAAGGAGCGCAAATTGTATGACGTCCCTGTATTCGGATGTTTGTAGCGTGATAAAAAATTGGTGCAGACTGTGAAAGAGCCCGATGAAGCGCACGCAATTGTGCAGCCCCATCAGGCCTTCCAAATGATGTTGACATGGTTGCCGTCGAGTTCGATCCGCTCGATAAATTCAGCAGCGATCAATTTTTTCTCGTCAAAAACAGAATGAGAAAAATCCAACCGTCGGATCTGAGACGAGGAATGCGGGGCGGTATGTAAGAGCTGTTCCCGCTCGGCGTGCAGTTTTTCAATCATTTTTGAGATATACACGACCGCCACATCGCTGCTCTCGGCGAGAGCGTTCACCAGACGATCGATTTTCTGCTCGATTTCCAAAACAGCTTTCGCCTGCGCGTGGTCTTCACTTACTGAGGGAAGCTCGGCGGGACAGGCATCGAGAATGCGCTGGAGCTCATTGGCAATATGGGTCTCCAGCTCTCTAAGGTCTACATCAATCGATTCATCACAGCTGCCGAAGTTGGACCGACCGGAGCAGACCAGCTTACAGCGTTGCTCCGACTTTATGTAGTTGACCTTGACGGCATAGCCGCATTTGCTGCATTTTAAGAGACCGGTCAGCCGGGGAGTATTTACCCGCGTTGGCGCGGGAAGCTGCATCTGTCCGGAGAGCTTGTCCTGCGCACGCAGCCAGAGGGATGACGGAATGATTCCCTCATGCGTGGACAGGCTGAGCATCTGCTCATCCTTTTTCGTGTACTTGCCGCGGCTGCGGTCGCGCTTCCCAATCAGAAGACAGCCATGGACGCCGTCAAAAACTTCGGGCATCTGGCGGATCTGGATGCCCTGCGCAAGGTAATAGCAGTAGACCGCTTCGTCAGCCTGCGCGTAGACGGGGTTCCGCAGAATACGGGACAGAGTCACGTTATCCCACGCCTCGCGCTTGGGGCCGTGAATGCCTTGCTCAGTCAGAGCTTTGGCAAGGGCGCGCAGCGATGTTTCAGACCGGACATATTCTTCAAAAAAATGTGGAGAACAGTCTTTGCGTTTTCATCGGCTATCAGAGATGAGACCTTGCGCCCGTCAAGCTCAGCTTTGGAAAGCGCATACCCGTACGGTGCGGGCCCACCCGGCCATGCACCGAGGGAAACGCGGTGATGGTAGTTGTCGCGCACACGCTCCGCGGTCGTTTCGCGCTCAAGCTGGGCAAAGGTCATCACAATGTTGAGCATGGCCCGTCCCATCGGTGAGGAAGTGTCGAACTGCTCGTTGACGGACAGAAATTCGACATTGTTTTTACGCAGAAGCTCCCAGATCTGGCTGAAATCCGCGAGGGAGCGGCTGAAGCGGTCCAGCCGGTACACGACGATTTTTTTTGACGCGGCCCGCCTCCACCGTCTCCATGAGCTCGCCGAAAGCAGGCCGCTTGGTGTTTTTGCCGGAAAAGCCCTTGTCCGAAAAAACAAGGGCATCGTCCACAGTAAACTTCCGGCACAGTTCGATCTGTCCCTCAATCGAAAGGCTGCCCTTTTTATCGATGGACTGACGCGCATAAATGGCATCCATCGGCCTCACCTCTGCGCGCGGGCAGCCAGCAGCAGAAGGCAGCGGCGGCAGATCGCCGCCTGACGCGCAGAGCGCTCTATAGGGTCAACGGTTGAATAAGTGTTTTTGATAATCATAAGGGTTTCCTCCTTCGAGAATGTATGAGCCAGGGGCCGGAGGTTATTCCGGACGGCTTTGCCACCCTGTTGAAGGCTGTGTAAAAATGTATTATTTTTTCAGAAAATCTTGAAACCCTTGAAAATCTAAAAAATCCAGACGACGCATGGCTTCCGCTGCGCTGATGGTACCCGCACGCCAGAGTTTTTCCACCGCATCAAAATTGCTTCGCTCAATCGGCGCCAACCGCAAAGCAGTGGCTTTCGATTCTGGTGTCCTCGGGGATTGTGGCACTGATCCAGCCCTACTCCAACAACGCCTTGAAGCGAGTGATCAAGGCTCCGAGAATGTATTTTTTCTGGACACAGGGCTCTGCGCACATCTCACCAGATGGACCAGCGCAGAGACATTAGAGCGGGGAGCGATGGACGGCGCGTTCTTTGAAACGTGGGTGGTATCTGGGATCTACAAGAGCTACCTCAATCAGTGGAAAATCTCAGCCGCCGCTGTATTTCTACCGTGACAGCAACAAGAAGGAGATCGACCTTATCATTTATCAGGATGGTGTCGTTTCGCCGATAGAGATCAAAAAATTCTGCGCCAAAGGATGCCGCAAAGAATTTCAGCGTGCTGAATCCTATTGAGAAAGAACCAGATGCTGACAGCATCTCGGCTGGAGCAGCGCATCTGAAAACGAAGATTGGAACCGGTGCCGTAATCTGCATGCCGCCGGATATGGTCCCGGTCGATCAAAAAAAAACTGGTATGTTCCTGTTTGGTTGATTTGAGCAAACGCAGATTGAATTTCACAAAACTGCTGCCGCAATTCTGCGGCAGCAGTTCCTGCTGTGTGTCTGGTGAACACACTTTACTAATATGGAATTGATTCTGGGCATTGTTCAGCGGTGGGCTATGAATAGGCGGAAAGAAGACAGTCAGCGGAGGCCATGAAGCGAGGCACGACAGGCGTTTCCAAGTGCTGCCAGTGGGGATTCCCTCGACTGGAAGGGCATCTCGGCGGGTGAGATCACGAAGCGTGTGACGGGCAAGGTGCAGAGCGGGTCGATCGTGTTGTTCCACAATGCGGGCGAGCATACGCCCGAGGCGCTGCCGGATATCCTCGACTACCTGCTCGCCGAGGGGTATAAGATCGTACCGATTTCAAAGATCTTGCTCACCTGTGACTATACCATCGACCACGAAGGCCGGCAGTGCCCGGCAGTGCAGTGAGCGTCCGATACCGCACTTGCTTGACCGTGTGTAAAGACGCGAAAAGGGGAGCCCTCTATCACAAGAGAACTCCCCTTTATGATTTCTTCCGTGCATTGCGGGGTGATTTTTTTACGCGCCGATGATGATCGGCACCAGCGCTGCGGAGGTGATGCACATCAGCATGCCGGTACAGAACGAGTAGGCGACCGTTTCCGAGCTGCACACCTGCTCGACGATCGGCAGACACACGTCAGTCGAGGCGGTGCCGGGGATGGTGATGGCCTCGATATAGCCGATCTTGCCCGCGATGACGGGCAGCAGAATGATACCGAGCATCTCGCGCAGCACATTGTGCAGAAACGAGACCGCGCTCGCCATCGTGTGCCCCGCGCTTGCGATGACGCTCGGGGCCATCGTGTACCAGCCGAAGCCTGCGCTGATGGCCAGTCCCTCGCGCAGCGTCATGGGTGAGAGCGCGGCATAGACCGCGCCGCCGAGCAACGTGCCGAGCACGGCGAAGATGGGGACTAAAATGACGCCGAGCCCCGCGTTGCGCAGAATGCGGGCAATGCTGCCGTCCAGCCCCATGGAAAAGCCGATGAGCCCCAGCATGATACACAGACCGACTACAAGATAGTCGCCCGAGCGGGACTGAAAGGCGGGTAGGTCGGTGCACACGCGGCGGATGACAAGATCACCGAGCAGCATCCCGACAACGACCATCAGCAGGATGATAAAAGACATTTTCGCGCCCGAGACGTCGGCCTTTTCGTGCACAGCCTCCGCTTCGTTGACGACTGCACCGGCGGGGTGGGCGTGGCGGTCGATGTGCAGCAGCTTTCGCACGGCGAACGCGCCGAGCATGCTGCCCGCAGCAGTCAGCACCGTGACAAAAAGCGCCTGAATGCCGATGCTGCCGAGGCTCGACGTGACCTCCTCGTCTGCGCCCATGCGCAGGCCCATCAAAAGCACCAGCGCATAAACGGAAAGCGACATGAGCTTGTCTACGAATTTGAATTTTTCTGCGTACTTTCGCAGGCGCGAGGCCAGGAGGTAGCAGGCGATCATAATGGACCAGTAGAGAGCGAGCAGAGTCATAAAGTGTCGTCATCCTTTCGCCGCGATGCGGCTAAAATTGAATGAGGGCGGCGCGTGATCCGCGCCGCCCTCTGCTGCTTTGGTAGAATTGGGGAATATCAGGCGAGGGTGTTGACCCAGGCGGAGTATTTGGCGAGGTTTGCGTCGCGCTCTTGCGCATCCGAGCCCTTGGTGAGGATGTAGACCTTGATCTTCGGCTCGGTGCCGCTCGGGCGCACGACGATGTGCGTGCCGTCGCAGAGCTCGAAGCGCAGCACGTTCGAGCCCGAGAGCGCGATCTTCGTGACCTCGCCGCTTGCGGCGTCGCGCGCGGTGCCATCCGAATAATCCTTGTACGTCGCGACCTTGACGCCCGCGATCTCGCTCGGCGGCGTCTCGCGCAGGGACTTCATAAGAGCGGCCATCTTCTCCGCACCATCTAAGCCCGGCATGACGAGGTTGTGCGTCTTTTCACCGTACCAGCCGTACTTTTCAAAGAGCGCGTTGAGCGCGTCGAAGAGCGTCATGCCCTGGGAGTAGTACCACGCGGCCATTTCGGTGAGCAGCAGCGAGGCCGTGACTGCGTCCTTGTCGCGCACGTAGTGGCCGATCATGTAGCCGTAGCTCTCCTCGTAGGAGAAGATGACGGTGTTTTTGCCCGCGCTCAAGCTCGTTCATCTTCTCCGCCATGAACTTAAAGCCCGTGAAGGTGTCGTAGCAGTCGAGGCCGTTCGCCTCCGCCACGGCGCGCGCCATCTCGGTCGTCACGATGGTCTTGAGCGCGGCGGGGTGCGCGGGCAGCTTGCCCGCGCGCTTCATCGCGCCGATGAGGTAGTCGAGCAGCAGCACGCCGGTCTGGTTGCCGGTGACGGGCTCGAACTCACCCGACTTGTTGCGCACCATGATGCCCACGCGGTCGCTGTCGGGGTCGGTGCCGAGGATGAAGTCAACGTCCTTTTCCTTGGCGAGGTCGATCGCGAGGTAGAAGCCCTCGGGGTTTTCGGGGTTCGGGGAGACGACGGTGGGGAAATTGCCGTCGATGACCATCTGCTCGGGCACGCATAAAAGGTGCTTGATGCCAAGACGCGTCAGCGCCTCGGGCACGAGCTTGTGGCCGCAGCCATGGAAGGGCGTGTAGACGAGCTTGAAGTCGTCCGCGACCTTTTTCACGGTCTCATAGTCGTTGACCATGCTCATGACATTTGCCATGAAGCGCTTGTCACAGTCCTCACCGAGCATCGTGATGAGGCCTTTGTTGACGGCTTCGTCAAAGTCCATCGACGTGACGCCGGTGAAAATGTCGATGTGCTCTAATTCCTTTGCGATGGCCGCGGCGTGCTGGGGCGGCAGCTGCGCGCCGTCCGACCAGTAGACCTTGTAGCCGTTGTACTCCTTGGGGTTGTGCGACGCGGTGACGTTGATGCCCGCCTCGCAGCCGTATTCGCGCACGGCGAACGAGAGCTCAGGCGTCGGGCGCAGGGACTCAAAGAGCTTGACGGTGATGCCGTTGCCCGCCATGACGCAGGCCGCGGCGCGCGCAAACTCCATCGAGTGGTTGCGGCAGTCCATGCAGATGGCGACGCCCTTTTTCATGGCCTCTTCGCCCTCAGCGCGGATGACGTTGGCAAAGCCCTGCGTCGCCCAGCGGATGACGTGGCGGTTCATGTTGTGAAGGCCAACGTACATCGTGCCGCGAAGGCCGGCCGTGCCGAATTCGAGCGGACCGTAGAAGCGGTTTTCAATCTCCTTTTCGTCGTTTGCGATGGCCTTGAGCTCGTTTCTCTCGTCCTCGCTCAGCGCGGGGGAGGCGAGCCACTTTTCATATTCCTGACGGTAATTCATTGCATGTCCTCCTGTTCCGGAATTTCATCAATGGGGCGGATCAGATTTTTTGCGTCCTCGAGCATCGAGGACGGCACATAGAGCCATGTGCCGCTGCCGGGCGTGCCGAGCACGATCTTGCCGAACGAGCCCTCGCCCTCGTACTTGCGCAGCACGGGGATGTCATACGAGCGGAGCATGGCGCAGAGCATGTCCGTCTCGGCGTTCGTGTCCATTGCGACGGTCAAAAGCGCGGGCTCCTCCGGCGTGCCGTCGGCGGATTTGGGCCAGCGCTGCAAAAGGTCGTTTTCTGTCTTGCCCCAGGTGAGCTTCACTTCATCCGACATGGGTGGTGTCCTCCTTTATATTGATGATGAGTCATTTGTGGTATTTGGTTCCGGCCTCGATCTGGTAGGCGCGGTAGATTTGCTCGAGCAGCATCACGCGCGCCAGGTGGTGCGGAAATGTCATCGGCGACATCGAGAGCCGCAGGTCGGCTTTTTTCTTTAAGTCCTCGTCAAGGCCGAAGCTCGACCCGATGAGAAACGTCAGCTGCGACGCGCCGCGCGCGGCGAGCTGCTGCATTTTCTGCGAAAGCGCCACGCTGCTCATCTCCTGCCCCTCAATGCACATGGCGATGAGCGCGCCGCCCTTGGGAAGCCTCTGCTCTACGAGTGCGGCCTCTTTTTTGAGCGCCTGACGGATCTCCGCCTCGCTCGGCTCATCGCCGAGGCGCTGCTCGGGCAGCTCCAAAAGCTCTAACTTGCAGCAGCGCGAAAGGCGCTTTTCGTATTCCTTGACGGCCTGCTCGTAGAAGGGCTCCTTCAGTTTTCCGACGCAAAGGACGGTGATCTTCTGCATACGTGTACCTCGCTGATGGTGTCGCGCGGCGCGGCGGCAAGGCGGATGCTCAGCCCGCTCGATTGCAGCGCGCGGCCGACGGTGTATTCGGCAAGCTCGGGGGAGTTGTTCTCGTCGCTCAGGTGCGCGAGCAGAATGTCGCTCGTGCCCGCGCGGACGCATTCGATGGCGAATTCCGCCGCGGCGTCGTTCGACAGGTGCCCGTACTCGCTCAGGATGCGCTGCTTGAGGTAGTAAGGGTAGCCGCCGTTTTTGAGCATCACGACATCGTGATTCGACTCGAGCAGCAGCATGTCCGCGCCGAGAGCGACGTCGTGCGCCTCATCGGTGACAAAGCCCGTGTCCGTCAGCACGGCGAGCGAGCCGGCGTCGCTCTCGATGCGGTAGCCGACGCTTTCTTTCGCGTCGTGTGACGTGCGGAACGAGCGGACGTGCAGGTCCTTGATCGTAAACTCTTTGCCCGCGGCAAAGGCACGCAGGCGCGGCTCGGGGTATTGGATGGCCGCCGCGGTGCCGAACGTCGCGTACAGCGGGGCGGGACATTTTTTGGCGAGCGTCACAAGTCCTCGGACATGGTCGATGTGCTCGTGCGTGATGAGAATGCCGTCGAGGTCGTCGAGCGTGAGGTTCAGCACCGCGAGCGACTGTGTGATGCGGCGGCAGGAGATGCCCGCGTCGATGAGAAGGTGGGTATCGTTGTGACAGACGAGCGCGGCGTTGCCGGCGCTCGAACTGGCGAGGGTGTAAAATTCCATGGGATGATTCCTTTATATCAATTCACCGAAATCATACCACAGCCGCGCGCAATAGTCAAAAAGAAAAAGCCCCCGCACGGGGGCTGTGAGAGGGAGAAGAAAGCGCTGTCAACCGGCGGGGAAAGCGAGCCCTGCCATGAAGCCGTTTTCGCCGGTGCAGACGATGTCGCCCGCAGCGAGCGCGCCGTCGCAGACGTACAGGTCGGCCTGACAGGGGAGCGAGGCGTCAGGATAGTTGGTCACAACATAGGTGTAACGCGAGAGCGTCTGCCCGCAATAGCGTGTGAGGTCAAAGCCCTGCGAGCGCTGGAGGTCGTTGTAGCTCAAATACGGCTCTTCGAGCGTTTCGCCCAGCGTGACGCTCAGCGTTTCGATCGGCTGGTCGTTCACCTCCCAGCCGAGGGAGGCAAGATACGCAATGCGCTCTTCATTTGTTCCGGCGGCGATGACGGGCGGCGGAGACGAATGCCGGCACGCGCGCAGCGCCAGAAAGAGCGAGAGCAGCAGCGCGAAGATGAGCAGAATTTTTACAACGCGGCGTTTGGAGCACTTGGCGGTGATGATGAACATGAAGCGACCACACCCTTTCGATAAAAGCTATTCCACCGAAAGAAAAAGTATGCTACACTGATACTTCAGAATGCAGAAAGGCGGGAACCACCATGGCACAGCAGAGACTCGACAAGATCATCGCCTCGACCGGGCGCTATTCGCGCCGCGAGGTCAAGACCCTCGTGCGCGAGGGGCGCGTGCTCGTCGACGGGCGCATCGCGGCCAGCGCGGAGGACAAGTGCGACCCCTTGACTGCGCGCATCAGCGTGAACGGCGAAGAGCTTTTTTATCGCGAGCACACGTATGTGATGCTCCACAAGCCTGCGGGCGTGCTCTCAGCGACCGAGGACGGACGCGGGGAGACGGTGCTAGACCTGCTTGCGCCCGAGTACCGCAAGATCGGCCTTTTCCCCGTCGGGCGGCTCGACAAGGACACGGAGGGGCTGCTGCTTCTGACCGACGACGGCGCGCTCGCGCACGACCTGCTCGCGCCGAAAAAGCATGTCGACAAGGTCTACTTTGTCCGCACCGACGGCGCGCTCGACGACGCCGACTGTAAAGCCTTCGAGCAGGGCATCACGCTCGGCGACGGGCTTGAATGCCTTCCGGCAAAGCTTGAGATTTTAAAGAGCGACGCGCAGAGCGAGGCGCTCATCACCATCCGCGAGGGCAAGTTCCACCAGATCAAGCGGATGCTGGCCTCGCGCGGAAAGCCGGTCGTTTACTTAAAGCGGCTGAGCATGGGCTCACTCACGCTTGACGAGGGGCTTTCCAAAGGCGAATACCGCCTGCTCACGGCGGAAGAGATCAAAAACCTGCGGGAAAGTGGGCAATTTGCCCAAGGAAAAGCGGGCGCGGACAAGTAAGCGTTTGTCCTTCCTTTACGGAATGCCTAAAAAAGAAGAAAAAAATTGTTGAAAAGAGAAAAAAGTTCTTGCAATCGTCAGACGGAGAAAGTATAATAGTCCCATCAAGTTGGCAGAATGCACAAACTCCCTAATAAATCAAGGAGGCACGGAATATGTCCGGTAGGATTTTTCAGAACATCGTTTTACAGTTTAAGGAAACGACCGATACGGTCATTGGCGTGATCGACTCCGAGGGCACGGTCATCGCCTGCACCGACCTGCCGGAGATCGGCCAGCGCTGGCCGCATCTGGTGCAGCCCATCAATGAGGCCGAGGGCGCCTGCACCGCGCTCGAGGGCAAGACCTTCAAGGCGCTCGAGGGCTGGGGCGGTCAGTTCGACTTTGCGGCCTTCACCCGCGGCGAGGACGCGCTCAGCTCGACCGTCTGCAGCATGGCGACCGTCGCGCTCAACACCGCCAAGAGCTATTACGAGGAAAAGCACGACAAGACGTCGTTTGTCAAGAGCATCCTCTCCGATAACATTCTTTTAAGCGATATCTACGTCCGCGCCAAGGAGCTGCACGTCGAGGCCGAGCTCAACCGCGGCGTGTTCGTCGTCCGCCGCACGGACGAAAAGGCCGACGCTATCCCCGTCGAGACCGTGCAGAACATCTTCCCCGACCGGCAGACGAGCTTTGTCCTTTCCATGGGCGAGGACGATGTGGTGCTCGTGCAGCAGCTCGGCGACAATGTGGAGATGAGCGACCTTGAAAAGACCGCCGCGCAGATCGAAGAGACGCTGCGCGTGAACGGTGAGAGCACCGTGGTCGTCGGTATCGGCACGGTGGCGACGCACCTGCGCGACCTCGCGAAGTCCTATAAGGAAGCGCAGATGGCGATCGAGGTGGGCAAGGTCTTCGACACCGAGAAGTACATCATCAGCTATGAAAACCTCGGCATCGGCCGCCTCATTTATCAGCTGCCGACGACACTGTGCGAAATGTTCCTGCAGGAGGTCTTCAAGAAGAACCCCATCGACGCGCTCGACAAGGAGACGCTCTTTACGATCAACAAGTTCTTCGAGAACAACCTCATCCTCTCCGAAACGGCGAGAAAGCTGTTCGTCCACAGAAATACGCTCGTCTACCGTCTCGAGAAGATCAAGAAGCTCACGGGCCTCGACCTGCGCGAGTTCGACGACGCCATCACCTTCAAGGTCGCGCTCATGGTCAAAAAGTACCTTGCCTCCCGCGGCATCGAAGCGTAAAGAAATTTGACAAGGGCTGTCTTCGGACAGCCCTTGTTTTTTCGCCATTTTGCGGCAAAAAAGTTGAAAGTTTACATAATTACCTGTTGCCATCGCGGACTTGCCGCGCTATAATAAAGACTGAAAATTTGCGGGATCGAGTCAAAACCTGCTGGAAACTGAGGGAAGAGCATGATACGCCTAAGCGATGTAGTAAAGGAATACGAGAGCGGCACGACGGCCTTAAAGGGCATTTCGCTTCGCATCGAGGATGGGGAGTTCGTCTTTTTGGTCGGCCCGAGCGGCAGCGGCAAGTCGACGATCATCAAGCTGCTCACCGGCGAGATCGTGCCGACATCCGGTCAGATCGCCGTCAACGGCTTCAGCCTGACGAACATTGCCGAGCGGCAGATCCCGCTGCTGCGCCGCTCCGTCGGCGTCATCTTCCAGGACTTCCGCCTGATCGAGAAGAAAACGGTCTACGAGAACCTGGGCTTCGCCATGCGCGCCGTCGGTTCTTCGCCGCGCGAGATCAAAAAGCGCATCCCCTATGTGCTTGAGCTCGTCGGACTTGAGGAAAAGACCGACCGTTATCCCAACGAGCTCTCCGGCGGCGAACAGCAGCGCGTGGCCATTGCGCGTGCGCTCATCAACAACCCCAGCACCATCATCGCCGACGAGCCGACGGGCAACCTGGACCCCGCGCGCTCGCTGGAGATCATGCGCCTGCTCGAGCGCATCAACCAGCTCGGCACGACGATGGTCGTCGTCACGCACGAGAAAGATCTTGTCAATCAGTTCAAAAAACGCGTCGTCACGCTCGAACAGGGCGTCATCACGAGCGATGGCGACGGCGTCGGCTATAATGCGAGGTAAGCTATGCGCAAACACGATTTTTCTTACTTTTTCGGCGAGGGCATGCGCAACATGTTTTCGCACGGATTCATGTCCTTTGCGGCCGTGGGCATCACGGTCGCCTGCCTTGTCGTCATGGGTACATTTTCGCTCGTGGCGTACAATGCGCAGGTGCAGCTCCAGCAGCTCGAGAGCGAGTATGAAATTCTCGCCTTCGTGGACGAGAGCTGCGACGATGCGCAGACCAAGGCCGTGGGCCGCGCCATTGAGCAGCGTGACAATGTGAAAGAATGTATCTTCATCAGCAAGGAAGAGGCGATGAAGTCCTTTGAGGCGCGTTACGAGGGGGACAACATGTTCCAGAACCTTGACCCCGAGATTTTGCGCGACCGCTACGCTGTCTATGTTGACGATCTGAGCATTTCCGGCAAGACTGCGCAGGATATCCTCGACAATGTCGAAGGTGTTGCCAATGTCCGCGTGGACGAAGACATCGCGGGCGGCTTTATCACGCTGCGAAATGTTGCGAGCGTAGTGTGCATCGCGCTCATTGCCATTTTGCTGCTCGTGTCGGTCTTCATCATCTCGAATACCATCAAGCTCACGACATTCGACCGCCGCGACGAGATCGCCATTATGAAGATGGTCGGCGCGACGAACGGCTTCATCCGCTGGCCGTTCGTGTACGAGGGCTTTATGATCGGCCTTCTCAGCGCGGTGCTGGGCTTTGGCTTGCAGTGGCTGCTGTATGAATCGGTCGCAAAGAGCCTTGCGATGTCCGACCGGCTGCAGCTGTTGACGATCGTCGACTTTTCGTCGATCTGGCGGCCCGTGGCTGCGATCTTTGCCGCCGCCGGTATCCTGATCGGTGTGGGTGGCAGCCTGACGGCTATCCGCAAGTTCCTGCACGTGTGAGGGAGGCGGACGATGAGTAAGAAAAAGATCGCACGCATCCTCCTGGTGCTGGCTGTCGTTGCGTCGCTGACGCTGATGGAGCTGACGCCGCTTTCCATGGTGCAGGACGCCTCCGCCGTCACGCAGGCGGATATCGACAAGCTCAAGGACGAGCTCAGCGGGATGAACTCGGAAAAGTCGCAGCTTGAAAAGGAGCTCAAGTCCATCCAGAACGACAAGAGCGCCGCGCTTGCGCAGAAAGAGAACATCGACAAACAGATCAACTTGCTTCAGTCGGAGATCAAGGGCGTTGAGTCGCTCATCAGCGAGTATGAGACGCTGATCACGCAGACCGAGCAGGAGATCCGCGAGAACGAAGAAGAAGAGGCGCGCCAGTACGAAAAGTTCTGCGAGCGTGTGCGCTCGATGGAAGAGCGCGGCACGGTGTCGTACTGGTCGGTGCTGTTCGACTCGGCGAGCTTTTCCGACTTGCTGAGCGCCATGGACTTCATCAGCGAGATCATGGACAGCGACCAGAAGGTCATCGACGATCTGCGTGCCCTGCGCGAGCAGATCGAGCAGAAGAAGGCCTCGCTCGAAACGTCCCTTGCCGAGCAGCAGAGCGCCAAGGAGACGCTCGTCGCCAAAAAGAGCGAGCTGAACACCCAGCGCGCTGAGGCGGAAAAGGTGCTTGCCGAGCTCAAGGCGAACGAAGCGCAGTACAAGCAGATCCTTTCGGAAAAGGACGCCGCGATGGAGCGCCAGCAGGCGGAGATCGTGCGCCTTTCCCGTGAGCTTGCCGAAAGAACGGCAACACCACCGTGACCTATGGCGGCTACATCTGGCCGTGCTCGAGCAAGTATATCACCTCGCCGCTCGGCGCGCGCTACACGGGCATCGCTGGCGCGTCGAGGAATCACGCGGGCATTGACATCGGCCGCGTGGGCTACACGACGCAGGCCGTCGCCGCCAAGGCGGGCACGGTCATCATCTCGGCCTACAATAAGTACCGCGGCAACTATGTGGTCGTCAGCCACGGCAGCGGCAACACGACGACGTATCAGCATTTGTCATCCCGTTCGGTCAGCGTGGGCACGTATGTCGCGCAGGGTCAGGTCGTCGGCATCACCGGTACGACCGGCGTGAGCAGCGGCCCGCACCTGCACTTTGAGATCACCGAGAATGGAAAGATCATCAACCCGCTCAAGTACCTCACCGACTATATCAAGGGTTGGTAAACCGCATAACGCACAAGCTCCCCGCCATATACTGGCGGGGAGCTTTTTTGCGGGGAGGGGTCATTTTGCAGGGATTGGTCTGCTATCGGGACACGGGGGAGAAAAACGGCGCGCGCATGCTCTGCGGCGTGCGCTTTGACGCGGCCTACGCATCGCGCGGCGAGGGAATGCTTGCTGCACTTTCGGCCAAGCGCGCAGCAAAATACCTGCAAAAGCGCCGTGTGAGTTATGCCGTGTTTCCCAAGGATTATCCATATGCGGAGGTATTTGCGCGCTGTGGTGTCCTGCCGCCGCCCGAGCAGCCGCTGCGCATGGCAAAGGCGGCGGAGATCATCCGCCGCGCGATGGCGCGGCTCGGCCTTGCGCCGGAGCGGGCACGTATCGCGCTGTGCGCACCCTCACAGAGTGCGGCGCTCGAAGCGGCGGCGCGCGAGCTCTCTAAAGATGTGCGCTATCTTGCACTCTGCGCGCCGAATGGCGAGCGCCTTGCGCGCACGCTGCGCTGGGACTGCGGCGCGAGTGTCCATACATTGCAGACGGACGAGAGGATCGCCGCCGACCTGAGCGTCTGCTTCGACGATTTCCCGCTGCCCGACGGCCTTGTGCTGCCGCTGGGAGCGGTGCGGTTTCTGTCGCCTATGGGACGGAAAACCTGGGCGATGCAGCGATGATCTGGAATGAAGATCAGCTCATCTGCGCACTCTACGCCTCGCTTGCGCGCCGCGCGGACGAAATTTGGGTAAAAGATGTGAAAATGCCGCCCGATGGGGGAGAAAACGCAAACTTACCTTGACAACACGGGGCAAAATCACTATAATTATTTCGCTAAAATGGTATTCGTGTGCGCGCCGCGCAATTTTGCGGGCGCGAAAGAAAGGAACGATCTCAATATGGCGAACATGAAAAAAGAGTACAAGATGAGCGCGGAGCGCAAGGAAGAGCTGCAAAAGGAGCTCACCTACCTCAAGACCGTGCGTGAAAAGGAAGTGGCGGACCTCATCAAAGAGGCGCGCGGCTTCGGCGACCTGAGCGAAAACAGCGAATATGATGAAGCGAAAAACGAGCAGGGCAAGCTGTACTCCCGTATTGCTGAGGTCGAGGAGATCCTGCTGCACACCGTCATCGTCGACGAAAACGACGCGGGCACGAACGGCATCAGCATCGGCTGCCGTGTGACCGTGCAGGATGTGAAGTCCGGCCGCGAGCTGCCCGAGTATAAGGTCGTCGGCTCGCAGGAGGCCGACCCCATGCACCGCGCCATCTCCGAGGATTCCCCCTTCGGCAAGGCGCTCATGGGCGCAAAAGAGGGCGACGAGGTCATGGTGGAGGCCCCTGTCGGCACCATCGTCTACCGCATCGTCAAGATCGAACGTTAAGCTGTATTATATAGAGTAGGAGTAAAGAAATATCATGGCTGAAGAAAATATCCAGACCAACGCTCCCGAGCAGGACCTCAGCGAGATCCTGAAGGTCCGCCGCGAAAAGCTCGCAGCGCTGCGCGCCGAGGGCCGCGATCCCTTCAAGGAGACGCGCTTCGACGTGACGCACCACGCTCAGGACATCAAGGACAACTTTGACGCGCTTGAGGGCAGCGAGGTCCGCGTCGCGGGCCGCCTGATGAGCAAACGCGGCATGGGCAAGGTCAGCTTTGCGATCTGCAGGACAAGTCCGGCCGCATCCAGATCTACGCCCGCAAGGACGAAATGGATGAGGAGGAGTACAACCGCTTCAAGAAGTACGACATCGGCGATATCGTCGGCGTCGAGGGCGAGGTGTTCCGCACCCAGCGCGGCGAGATGAGCGTGCGCGCCAAGAAGATCACGCTGCTCAGTAAGTCTCTGCGTCCCCTGCCGGAGAAGTACCACGGCCTGACCGATAAGGAAGCGCGCTACCGTCAGCGCTATGTGGACCTGATCATCAACCCCGAGTCCAAGCGCAACTTCGAAATTCGTTCGAAGTTTGTCGCGTATCTGCGCCGCTACCTCGACTCCATCGGCTTTATGGAGGTCGAGACGCCGGTTTTGAGCCCCATCGCGGGCGGCGCGAACGCGCGGCCGTTCATCACGCATCACAATACGCTCGACATCGACATGTACATGCGCATCGCCACCGAGCTGCACCTAAAGCGCCTGATCGTCGGCGGCATGGAGCGCGTGTACGAGGTCGGCCGCATCTTCCGCAACGAGGGTATGGACACCAAGCATAACCCCGAGTTCACCACCTGCGAGCTCTATCAGGCCTACACGAACCTCGACGGCATGATGGACATCCTCGAGGCCATCCTCTCCGGCGCCGCGAAGGAGATCCTCGGCACCTATCAGCTCCAGTGGCTCGGCAACGACATTGACCTGACCCCGTCGTGGAAGCGCGTCACGATGGCTGACGCCGTCAAGGAAGTGACCGGCGCGGACTTCATGGCGATCGAGGGCGACGACGAGGCCGCCGTCGCGCTCGCCAAGAGCGTCGGCGTCGATATGGACGGCGTGGACAAGACCTGGGGCAACGCCCTGTACGAGACCTTCGACCAGAAGGTCGAGGAGACGCTCATCCAGCCGACGTTCATCACCATGTACCCCGTCGAAGTGAGCCCGCTTGCCAAGCGCAGCCCGTCTGACCCGTACCTGACCGAGCGCTACGAGATGTTCGTCTGCGGCTGCGAGATGGGCAACGCCTTCACTGAGCTCAACGACCCGATGGATCAGTACGAGCGCTTCAAGGCGCAGGTCGAAAAGCGCGCCAACGGCGACGACGAGGCCGAGATGATGGACGAGGATTACGTCATGGCCCTCGAATACGGTCTGCCCCCGACGGGCGGCCTGGGCTTCGGCATCGACCGCTGCGCGATGATGCTCTGCGGTACCGACTCCATCCGCGACGTCATCCTCTTCCCGACGATGAAGCCGCTGGACATGCCCAAGAAGGCCGACAAGGCGGAAGCCGCTCCCGCCGAAGTGAAGAAGGAGGAGGTCATCGACTTCTCCAAGGTCGAGATCGAGCCGCTGTTCGCTGACCAGGTCGACTTTGACACCTTCTCCAAGTCTGACTTCCGCGCCGTCAAGATCAAGGCGTGCGAGGCGGTGAAGAAGTCCAAGAAGCTGCTGCAGTTTGTGCTCGACGACGGCACAGGCGAGGATCGCATCATCCTCTCCGGCATCCACGAGTATTACGAGCCCGAGGAGCTCGTCGGCAAGACCGCAATCGCCATCGTCAACCTGCCCCCGCGCAAGATGATGGGCATCGACTCCTGCGGTATGCTGATCTCCGCCGTGCACCATGAAAACGGCGAAGAAAAGTTGCATTTGCTGATGGTGGATCCTCACATTCCGGCCGGCGCAAAGCTGTATTAAAAAATAACGAAAAAGAGTTCTCTCGGCAGAGGGAGCTCTTTTTTGTGCCAAAGGCACGGGGAAGCAGCGCCGTAGGCGCTGCACGGGATAAGGGGGCCATTCTCTCACGTGAGAGAATGGCCCTTTGAATCCCCCAAGAGAACACAAGGGGCTCTGCCCCTTGACCCCGCCATTGCGAGGTTTGGGCTTGAAGAGCTGCTCAGCCTGCGGAATCGGGTGTCTGCTGTTTTTTGCTGCGATACAATTTTGCTTGCTCCTATTATCCGCTGTCGCTCTGCCCATCTTGTAGAAGTACAGCCTAATTTCTGTCTACTTTGGATTTGTACGATCTTGCTGATGCCTGCCAAGGCGGCGTTGCTGCGCTCGCCACATTTTAATAGAAAAAACGACCGCGTCAGCGGTCGTTTTCGTTCTTTTTATCAGTTCGTTCCAGAAGATAATCGACGCTGACGCCATAAAAATCAGCGAGCGCGCACAAAACGTGCGGCGGCAGCATTCTTTCGCCGCTTTCATAATATGCGTATGTGCGCTGCGGAACGTTGATCGCTTCGCCGACCTGACGTTGTGTCAAATCGGCATCCTCCCGCAAATCGCGGATGCGCCGGTATCTCTTCACGTTTATCACCAAACACAGTATACGTAGAACAAATTATTCTATTGAATTTTTGAATATTCTGTTCTAAACTACAAATGAGGTGATGAAGATGACGACGTATAAGACACTATATCATTTGATGGTCCAAAATATGAGCGAGGCCATCGACCTTTATGATGCGGGCAAAGGCATCCTTGCCCGCGAAGTCCTGAAAAAAGCCTTGTTAGACGCAGAAGAGCAAGTCATTTTACAAGACATCATCCCCGATGAACCTATTGGCAATGGCGATCCAGCAGAAAGCTAAAAAAGCGGCACCCCAAAGCGGCGAGCGCAGCAATGCCGCACCGTCAGAAGCACGGGGTGGATAATCCAAAAAGGAGGGGCTGCGCCCCTCCCTTTTGGTCGTTAGGGGGTGCAGGGGGCGAAGTCGAAACGCCCCCTGCCTTTCTCTTGGGGGATTCAAAGGGGGAGGTTCTCTTTTGAAAGAGAATCTCCCCCTTTGCCCGTGCAGCGCCATCGGCGCCGCCTTTTCCCTTCGGTTTAGCCGAACAAAACCGGCTTAGTAACCTCCTTGAGCCACTCCAGCTCATCCCCACTCAGATACGGCGAGATCGCCGCAAAGACCTTAGCGTGATAAGCATTCAAAAGCTCCACATCGCGCGACGAGAGCAGCGACGGATCGATCGCATCGCGGTCATACGGCACGAGCGTCAGCGGTTCGAGCGCAAGAAAGCGGCCGTACTCATTGACCTCAGCCTCGCGTACAACGACGAGGTTCTCAATGCGCACGCCGAACTTGCCGGCAAGGTAAATGCCCGGCTCGTTCGAGAAGATCATGCCCTCTTCAATGACGCAGTGGCGCTTCTGGCGCTTCACATCCCAGTGTACGCGCTCAGGGCCCTCATGCACGCCGAGGACGAAGCCCACGCCGTGGCCCGTGCCGTGGTTGAAGTCGAGGCCCGCTTCCCACAGCGGCGTGCGGGCCAGCATGTCAAGGTTTTCGCCCATGCAGCCGTGCAGGAACTTGGCCGCGCCCAGCTGTATGTGTCCGCGCAGGACAAGCGTGTAGATGCGCTTTTCCTCGTCCGTGAGCGGCCCCAGCGCGATGGTGCGGGTGATGTCGGTCGTGCCCTCCAAATACTGCGCGCCCGTGTCGGCGAGGCAGAGGCCGCGCGGCTCCATGGGAATGTCGGTCTCCTCGGTCGGCTCGTAGTGGACGATCGCGCCGTGCGCGCCGTAGGCGAGGATGGGGTCGAAGCTCTGCTCAAGATAGTGCTCACCCTCGGCGCGAAGAGATTCGAGCTTTTTCGACGCGCTGAGCTCGGTGATCGGCTCTTTGCCGATCGTGTGCTTGAGCCAGTAGATGAAGCGCGTGACGGCCACGCCGTCCTTGATGTGGGCAAGGCGCTCGTTCTCCTGCTCCGCGGGCGTCTTCACCGCTTTCATCAGCTGAATGGGGCTCGTGCGGTCGAGCACTTCAGCGCTCTCCGGCACGCTTTGCAGAATGCGGTAGTTGGCGCGCTCGCCGTCGAGCAGTACGCGGGTGCCCGTGGGCAGCGCCGCAACGAGGCGGTAGATGTCGTCATAGGGGGCGAGCGTTACGCCGTCAGATTTCAAATGTGCTTCGATCTCTGCGCTTACGGCCTCTCTCTGCACGCAGAGCGTGGCCGTGTCCTGCTCAAGCAGCAGATACGAGAGGAACACAGGTGTGAAGAGCACGTCGTTGCCGCGCAGATTCAGCAGCCACGCGACTTCGTCGAGAGAGGGGATGACGAACACGCTTGCGCCCATCTCCTTCATCTTGCCGCGCACCATTGCGAGCTTTTCCCTGCGCGTCAGGCCTGCATACTTTACGTCCAGCTCCCACACCGGCTCGCACGAGAGCGCGGGGCGGTTCGCCCACACAAGGTCGACAAGGTCCTCGTCGCCCGCAAAGCGGATGTGCTTCTCGCGCGTCTTTTCGCCGATCGAACGGGCGAAGTCGTTGCTGATCGTGCGCGAGTCGAAGCCGATCCAGCCGTTTTCAGGAACGTGGTCGCGCAGTAACGCGGGGATCTCAGGCACGCCGGGCTGGCCCATGCGCATGAGCTCAATACCGCTGCCCTCTAACTGCTGCGAGGCCTGCAAAAAGTAGCGGCCATCCGTCCACAGTGCGGCGGCGTCCGGCAGCACGACGAGCGTACCGGCAGAGCCGGTGAAGCCGGAGAGAAATTCGCGCGCCTTGAAGTGCGCGCCGACATATTCGGATGCGTGAAAGTCATCGGTCACGACGACGTAGGCGTCCAAGTGGCGCTTTTTCATCTCCGCGCGCAAAAGTGCGAGCTTTTCGACAGGATTCATCACAAAATCACTCCAATTCTTTGTTACGATAACGATTGCCTCATTCGGCAAAGCTCTCCGTCAGCGTGATGAGTACGTTCGTCATGGCCTCAAGGCTGTCCGCGGGGATCCACTCGCGCACGCCGTGGTAATTGTAGCCGCCGGTGGAGAGGTTGGGGCAGGGCAGCCCGTCCCAGGACAGGCGCGCGCCGTCCGTGCCGCCGCGGATGGGCACGCACTGAGGCTCGACGCCGTTGGCGCGGAAGGCGTTTTCCGCGCGCTCGATGAGGTGGAAGTGGGGGAGAACTTTCTCCTTCATGTTGTAGTAGCTGTCATTGATCTGGGCCTCGGCCGTGCCGTCGCCGTAAATTTCGTTGAGGCGCGCGGCGCAGTCGGCGAAGAGAGCCTTTTTCTCCTCAAAGCGCTCGCGGTCGTGGTCGCGGATGATATAGCGGAGCGTCGCCTCGGTCACGCTGCCGCTCATCTCGGTCAGGTGGAAAAAGCCCTCGTAGCCGTCGGTTTTCTCCGGCACTTCGTCCTCAGGCAGCATCGCGTGGAAGGCCATCGCTGCGGTCGCGGCGTTGATCATGACATTTTTGGCGCTGCCGGGGTGGACACCGACGCCGTGCACCGTCAGAACGGCGGACGCGGCGTTGAAGTTTTCAAATTCGATCTCACCGAGCGGGCCGCCGTCCACGGTGTAGCCGTAGTCACAGCCGAGCTCCTGCACGTCGAGCCCGTCCACGCCGTTGCCGATCTCCTCGTCGGTCGTGAAGATGACGCGCACTTCGCCGTGCTTGACGTTTTTCTCAATCATCGTCTCGACCGCGGCCATGATCTCGGCGACGCCGGCCTTGTCGTCCGCGCCGAGGAGCGTCGTGCCGTCGGTGACGATGAGCTCTTCGCCCACATGGCTTTCAAGGCCGGGGCAGAGCGCCTCGGTGAGGGAGACAGTGTCGTTGAGCTTCAGCTCGCCGCCCTCGTAGCGCACGAGGCGGGGCTTGACGTTTTCGCCCGAAGCGTCGGGAGCGGTGTCCATGTGCGCGATGAGCGCGATGACGGGCGCGTCCACGCCCTCGCTCGCGGGGAGCGTTGCAAGCACATTGCCGCAGTCGTCCATGTGGACGTCCTCAAGCTTCAGCGCTTCAAGCTCCTGCATCAGCGCGCGGCCGAGGACCTTCTGCCGCTCCGTAGAGGGCGAGGTGCCGGTGAATTCATCCGAGGTGGTGTAATAGGTCACATAGCGCAGAAAACGCGATTTGGCAGATTCCATTTTGGGGTACCTCCTTGCAGTCATGCTGCGTGATATTTCACGCTCAGTGTACCACAAAAGGGGGCGAACTGTAAAGCCGCGGCGCACCGATCCGCGCAAAAGTGAAACGGTGCAAAAGATTCTTTTGCTTGACAAAGGGCGGCAGTTGATAATATAGTGTGATACATATTAAATAAGAAACTGGGAGGGAAGAGGAAAAATGAACGTGGAAACCATCACGAGCCGGCAGAATCCGCTGATGACGCACCTGCGCAAGCTCGCTTCCTCCCGGTCTTACCGCAAAAAAGAGCGGCGAATATCTCTGCGACGGGACAAAGCTCTTGGACGAAGCGCTCAAGTGGGGCGCGCGCCGGTCCAAACGGCGGTGTTCTCTGACGGTGTGGAGATTCCAACGCTTCCCGATACCGTGCGCGCCGTGCGCGTGAGCGAAGACCTGATGCGCTCGGTGAGCCCGATGGAGACGCCGCAGGGCGCACTGTTTACAGTCGCGCTTCCCGAGACGAAGCTGCCCGAAACGCTTGCGGGTAAGCACTATCTCGTGCTGGACGGCGTGCAGGACCCCGGGAACGTGGGGACCATCCTGCGCACGGCGGACGCGTTTGAGTGCGACGGCGTGTTTCTAGTCAACGCCTGCGCCGACCTCTACAACCCCAAGACGGCGCGCGCCACGATGGGCGCGATCTTCCGCCGCGAGGCGTACAGCGTCACGCCGGAGGAGCTTTTCGCGCTGCTCAGTAAGAGCAACATCCCGCTCTACGGCACGGCGCTGCGTGAGGACACCGTGCAGCTGTCTGACGCGAACCTGTCCAAAGCCGCTGTCGCCATCGGCAGCGAGGGGCGCGGACTGTCGCAGCAAATGCTGGATGAGTGCGCCAAAACGCTCAAAATTCCCATGAGCCCGCGCTGCGAGTCGCTCAACGCGGCCATCGCGGCGACGGTCGTTCTGTGGGAGATGTATCGCTGAAACAAACAAGGAGGTGCTCTTCATGGCGGGCCTTAAATACTGGGTGTGGCTCTCGGAGGTCAAGGGACTGACAAACCGCTCAAAGCTTCTGCTGCTCGACTATTTCGGCACGCCGGAGAACGTCTACTATGCCGACGAGGACGAGTACCGCCTCGTCGAGGGCATCGAGCCGCGGCAGATCGCACTGCTCGCGGAAAAAAATCGTTGGAAAACGCCGACCGTATCCTCGGCGCGTGTTCGCGGCTGGGGCTGCGGCTTCTCACGATGCAGGACGCGGACTATCCGATGCGCCTGCGCAATATCTTTGAGCCGCCGTGCCTGCTTTATGTCAAAGGCCAGCTCCCCGTTATCGACGAGGAGGTCGCTGTCGCCATGGTCGGCACGCGCAAGGCCTCGCCCTACGGCATCGAAGCGGCGGAGAAGATCGCCTACGGCCTGTGCAAGCAGGGCGCGGTCGTGATCTCCGGCGCGGCGGCGGGCGTGGACAGCGCATCTCACCGCGGCGCGCTGCGCGCGGGCGGAAAGACCATCGCCGTGCTCGGCAACGGGCTGGACATTGTCTATCCCGCGGAGAATGAATGGCTGTACCGCGATATCGCGGCCTCGGGCGCGCTCATCAGCGAGTATCCGCCCGGGACGGCGGCCGAGGCGTGGCATTTTCCCGTGCGAAACCGCATCATCAGCGGCTTGAGCCTCGCGACCATCGTGGTCGAAGCGCCGGAAAAGAGCGGCGCGCTCATCACGGCGAATACCGCGCTTGAGCAGGGACGCGATGTTTTCGCCGTTCCAGGTCCGATCGACGCGCCACTCAGCCGCGGCTGCAACCGTTTGATCGCAGACGGTGCGGCGGGCCTCATCACCGACAGTTGGGATGTGCTGCGCGAGTACGAGGCCATCTATCCGCATAAAATACTCGGCGAGCGCGTGGAGCTTCCGCGTACGCTCGGCTATCAGGCGCGCGAGGAGCAGCGCGCGCCAAGCAGGCCGCGGCGGAGGAAGTGCCGTCGTTGCTGACACTGAACCTGAAAACCAACGACGCGGGGCTGACCGACGACCAGATCGCCATTCTGCGCACGCTGAAAGACGGCGCGCTGCAGGTGGATGACCTGATCGAAAAGACGCAGATCCCCACGCGCCGTGTTCTTTCCGCGCTCACGATGATGGAGCTCGAGGGCTACGTCGAGCAGGGCAGCGGCAAGCATTTTTCTTTGACCGTCACACTACTGGAGGAATAACATTCATGGCAAAAAAGCATCTGGTGATCGTCGAGTCTCCGGCAAAGGCGAAAACCATTGGAAAATATCTCGGCAAAGACTACGAGGTCAAGGCCAGCATGGGCCATTTGCGCGACCTGCCGAAAAGCAAGCTGGGCGTTGATATCGAGCACGACTTCGAGCCTGTCTATCAGCCCATCCGCGGAAAGAGGAGCTCATCAGCGAGCTCAAAAAGGCCGCCAAGAGCAGCGACACCGTGTATCTTGCAACGGACCCGGACCGCGAGGGCGAAGCCATCTCGTGGCACTTAAAAGCGCTTTTGAATCTGGACGATGAAAAGGCCAAGCGCGTGACCTTCAACGAGATCACGAAAAAGGTCGTCTCGGAGAGCATCAAAGAGCCGCGCGCCATCGACCAGGACCTGGTGGACGCGCAGCAGGCGCGCCGCGTGCTCGACCGCATCGTGGGCTATCAGCTGAGCCCGCTTCTGTGGAAGAAGGTCCGCCGCGGTCTCTCCGCGGGCCGCGTGCAGTCCGTCGCTGTGCGCATGGTCGACGACCGCGAAAAGGAAATTCAGGCCTTCGAGGCGCAGGAATACTGGACACTTGACGCCGACCTCACCGACGAGGCGACGCACAAGACCTTTGAGGCGCACTATTACGGCAAGGACGGTAAAAAGGTCGAGCCGGCCTCCGGCGAGCAGGTGGACGGCATCATTGCCGACATCGGCGACAAGTCCTTTACTGTGACGAACATCAAGCGCACGGACAAGCAGCGCTCCCCGTCGCTGCCGTTCACCACTTCCACCTTACAGCAGGAGGCCTCGCGCAAGCTCAACATGACGCCGCGCCGCACCATGGCCATCGCCCAGCAGCTCTATGAGGGCGTGGACATCACGGGCGAGGGCACGGTGGGTCTCATCACCTACATGCGTACCGACTCGCTGCGCATCTCCGAAGAGGCCATCGCCGCAGCGAAGACGTTTATTTTAGGCCGCTACGGGCAGAGCTACTATCCCAAGACCGCCCGCCACTACAAGGCCAAGGCCGGCGCGCAGGACGCGCACGAGGCCATCCGCCCCTCGAACGTCAACCTGACGCCCGAGCAGATCAAGGGCGATCTGACGGGCGAGCAATATCGTCTGTACCGCCTGATCTGGAGCCGCTTTTTGGCCTCCCAGATGGCGAACGCCGTGTACGACAGTGTGAGCGCGCAGATCATGGCGGGCGGACACGAGTTCCACGCGAGCGCCAGCAACTTGAAATTCTCCGGCTACACCGCCGTTTACGAGGAATCCCGCGATGACGACAGCAAGGAGGAAAAGGAGGGCACGCTGCCGCCGCTCGTCGAGGGGCAGGGCTTGACGCTCGAGGCATATACGCCGCTCCAGCACTTCACTCAGCCGCCCGCGCGCTACACGGACGCGACGCTCATCCGCGCGATGGAGCAGAACGGCATCGGCCGCCCGTCGACCTACGCGCCGACGGTCTCGACGATTCTCGACCGCGAATACGTCATCAAGGACGGAATACCTGCGTCCCACGCCGCTCGGCGAGGTGGTGACGGGCCTGATGGAAGAGCGCTTCCCCGACATTGTGGACATGAAGTTTACCGCCCGCATGGAGGAAAAGCTCGATACCGTCGAAGAGGGCAAGACTGCGTGGAAGGATGTCATCCGCGACTTTTACGGCGGCTTTGAGCGCGACCTTGAAAACGCCGAGAAGGCGCTTGAGGGCGTGAGACTCAAGGTCCCCGATGAGGTCAGCGAGGAGAAGTGCGACGTCTGCGGCCGCAACATGGTCATCAAGAGCGGGCGCTTTGGCCGCTTTCTGGCCTGCCCGGGCTACCCCGAGTGCACGTTCACCAAGCCCCTTGTCATCGAAATGCCGGGCCGCTGCCCCAAGTGCGGCGGGCGCATGATGAAGCGCACCGGCGTGAGCAAGAAGACGAACAAGCAGTACACGTACTACGCCTGCGAATTCTCCACCAGCAGCGATCCCGAGAAGAAGTGCGACTTCATGACTTGGGATGTGCCGACGAAGGACGACTGTCCCGAGTGCGGCCAGACGATGTTCAAAAAGGCGGGCAAGGGCTTTAAACGCCCGTACTGCATCAACCCCGCGTGTTCGCGCTTTGTGCCGGAAGACCAGCGCGGCTATGTGAAAAAGAAGACGAGCGAAACGGCCGAGGGCGCGGAAGCGGCGGAGAACGCCGAGAGCGCCGAGAGTGCCGAGAAAAAGCCCGCCGCCAAGAAAACGGCGGCCAAGAAGACCGCCGCGAAGAAGACTGCCGCCAAAAAGACGGCGGCGAAGACCACGACGAAAGACCAGCAAACAGGCGGCGGAGGACGGCGAAGCGCCCGAAAAGAAGACCGCCGCGAAGAAGACTGCCGCCAAGAAGACAACCGCAAAGAAGACAAGCACGAAGTCCGCGGCCAAAAAGACCGCGGAGAAAGAAGAGAACTGATGCAAGTAACTGTGATCGGCGCCGGCCTTGCCGGCTGCGAGGCTGCCTGGCAGCTTGCGCAGCGCGGCATCGCCGTGACGCTGCATGAAATGAAACCCGAAAAGACCACCCCCGCGCACCACACGGCGGATTTTGCCGAGCTTTGCTGCTCGAATTCGCTGCGCTCGGACCAGATCGAAAACGCGGTCGGCCTTCTCAAAGAGGAGCTGCGCCGCCTCGATTCGCTGATCCTTGCCTGCGCGGACGCGACGCGCGTGGAGGCGGGCGGCGCGCTGGCGGTCGACCGCTACGGCTTTTCAAAGCTCGTGACAGAGAAGATCCGTTCGCATCCCAATATCACGGTTGTCCCCGGCGAGGTGACGGCCATCCCTGAGGGGAACGTCATCATCGCCTCGGGCCCCTTGACGAGCGACGCGCTCGCCGCCGCCATCGCCGAAAAGATCGGCGACGGGCACACGCTGAACTTTTTCGATGCCGCCGCGCCGCTCGTGACGTTTGAGAGCGTCGACATGGATTCGGCGTTTTTCGCCTCGCGCTACGACAAGGGGGACGGCGGACTACATCAACTGCCCGATGACGGAGGAGGAGTACGATGCCTTCTGGCAGGCGCTCACGACCGCCGAGGAAGCGAGCGTACACGGCTTTGAGGATAAAAACGTCTTCGAGGGCTGCATGCCCGTCGAGGTCATGGCGCGCCGCGGACACGATACGCTCTGCTACGGCCCCCTCAAGCCGCGCGGTCTGCGAGACCCGAAGACGGGGAAAGAGCCCTATGCCGTCGCCCAGCTGCGGCGCGACAACGCGCAGGGCAGCGTCTATAACCTTGTCGGCTTCCAGACGCATCTGCGCTTTCCCGAGCAGAAGCGCGTGTTTTCGATGATCCCCGCGCTGCATGATGCGGAGTTTGTGCGCTACGGCGTGATGCACCGCAACACCTATCTCCGCTCGCCGGGGATGCTGGACCGCTACTATCGCCTGATCGCGGATGACCGCATCGCCTTTGCCGGGCAGATGACCGGCGTGGAGGGCTATATCGAGTCCGCGGCTTCGGGCTTTCTGGCGGGCATCGAGATGGCAAGAAGACTCGAAGGCAAACCGCCCGTCGATTTCCCACGCGAGACGGCCATCGGGGCGCTGGGGCTTTACATCAGCGATACGACGGTCTCGGACTTTCAGCCGATGAACGTGAACTTTGGTATCATGCCGCCGCTGGGCTACCGCATCAAGGGCGGCAAGCGCGTGAAAAATGCGCAGCTCGCCGCGCGCTCGCTTGAAAAGATCGACGCGATGCGCGAGGACGTGCTGAGTGACAGGAAAGGAGAGTGACCCCATGAAGATCATCGTCGACGCCATGGGCGGCGATTTCGCCCCCGCTCGCGCCCGTCAAGGCGCGCTGATGGCGCAGGAGAAGTACGGCGTGGACATCGTCCTGACCGGAAAAACGGAAGAGATCTTGAAGGCCCTGCAGCAGTGCGGCTGCAAGGAGCTCCCCAAGGGCATGGAGATCGCCAACGCGACCGAGGTGGTCGAGATCTGCGACGATCCGGCGACGGCCTTTAAGCACAAGAAGGATTCGTCCCTCACCGTGGGGCTCAATATGCTGCACGCGGGCGACGCGGACGGCTTTGTCAGCGCGGGCAGCACGGGCGCGCTCCTTGCGGGCGCGACGCTTCTCGTCAAGCGCGTCCGCGGCCTGCGCCGCGCGGCGCTCGCGCCGACCATCCCGACGGCCAAGGGCAAGGCGGTACTCGACTGCGGCGCGAACGCCGAGTGCACGGTCGAATACCTGCTGCAATTTGCGTATCTTGGCAGCTACTACGCGCAGAAAGTGCTCGGCGTCGAAAATCCGCGCATCGGTCTTTTGAACATCGGCGCGGAGGAGAGCAAGGGCGACACGCTGCGCCGCGAAACGTATCAGAAGCTCAAGGAAGCGGGCGAGGCGGGGCATTTCAACTTCACCGGCAACATTGAGGCCAAGGAAGCGATGCTCGGTGAGTGCGACGTCATCGTCGCCGACGGTTACAGCGGCAACATCATGCTCAAGAGCATCGAGGGCACGGGCAAGCTTCTTTCCATCAAATTGAAGGAAATGCTGATGCACAGCACCGGCACGAAGCTGGCGGCGCTGCTGCTCAAGGGACAGCTCGGCGATTTCAAGAAAATGCTCGACGCGAACGAGGTCGGCGGTACGGCGCTGCTCGGCATCTCGAAGCCGGTCGTCAAGGCGCACGGCAGCGCGAGTGAGGTCGGTATCTGCAATGCGGTCCGTCAGGCGATGGAGGTCGCGCGCAGCGGTATCATCGACGACATTGCGCAAAATATCGACAAGATGCGTATTGAACAGAAGGCAGAATAACGCGAATGCCAAAAAGCGGCAAAATGGGTATTGACAGTACAGTGCCTTTGCCGTATCATTTGGAAGAACCAAAACCGTGAGAGGAAGTATAAGACTTATGAGCCCCGAAGAAATTTTCAAAACGATGCAGAAGCTGATCGTCGAGCAGTTCGCGCTCGACCCCGATGAGGTCACGATGGACAGCTCTTTTGAGGAAGATCTTGGCGCCGACTCCGTGGATCTTGTCGAACTGGTGATGGCCATGGAGGAAGAGTTTGAGCTCGATGAGATCCCCGAGGAGGAGCTCACCTCGCTCAAGACGGTCGGCGACTGCGTGCGCTACCTGAGCACGAAGCTCGGTTAAGAAGAAAAAAGCCGCCCCCGCTTTGCGCGGGGCGTCCTTTTATCAGGAGGAAAAACCATGCAGGCCTTGGAAGAAAAGCTGCAATATCATTTCAAAAATCCGGCGCTGCTCGAAGAGGGCACTGCGCCACAGCTCGTATGCCAACGAGCACCGCGGCGCAAACTTTTTCAGCAACGAGCGCCTGGAATTCCTGGGTGACAGCGTGCTCGGCTTTGTGACGGCGGAGTATCTGTTTGCCAAGCATCCTACCGCGCCGGAGGGGGAGCTGACGCGCATCCGCGCGCTGCTCGTGTGCGAGGACAGCCTGCACGAGGTCGCGCAGCGCCTGGAGCTTGGAAAATACTTAAAGCTCGGCAACGGCGAGGAGAGCTGCGGCGGCCGCACGCGTCCGTCTATCCTGGCCGACGCGACCGAGGCGGTGTTTGCCGCGGTGTATCTTGACGGCGGCATCAGCGCGGCCAGCGCGCTCATCCACCGAGTGTTGCTCGATACCGAGCGCGAGGAGGTCGCCGAGGAAAAGCGCCGCGACTATAAGACCATTTTACAGGAATTCGTGCAGCGCACGCCGAACCAGACGCTTTCCTACCGCCTGTTTGGTGAGAGCGGTCCCGACCATGACAAGACATTCTATTTTGAAGTGCTGCTCAACGGCGGCGCTGTGGGCAAGGGCGCGGGCCGCAGCAAGAAGGAAGCCGAGCAGATGGCCGCAAAAGACGCGCTCGAAAAACTGACAGACCAGCGCTGAAAAGATGATCACCGACTGCTTTGACGATAAGACGGAACCCGTCATCAGCCTGCGGGACTTTTACGGCGAGCAGAAGCACCTTGTCGAAACGTGCCTGATCCTGTTTTCGCAGAAGATCTATCAGCATCTGCTGGACACCTTTCCCAGTGAAAAGATCGGCCTGATCGGTGCGTGCAACGGGAATATCCCCATTTACCGCATGAATTACAAGGGAAAGGACATCGCGTTTTACCTCTCGGGCATCGGCTCGGCGATTGCCGCATCGGAGTGCTATGAGGCGAGCTGGATCGTCGGTGCGTCGAAGTTCGTGATGTTCGGTTCCTGCGGGAGCTTGAATCGGGAGGCGACGAGGGGCAAATTCATCGTCCCGACGGAGAGTTACCGCGGCGAGGGCTGCTCGTACTATTTCGCTGCGCCGTCCGACTACATCACGGTCGAGAACGCGCGGAAGCTCTCGGCAATCTTTACCGAGCTGGACGTCCCGCACGTGACGGGGCGGGTTTGGACGACGGACGCCATGATCCGCGAGACCGCGGGCCTCGTCGCGCAGCGAAGAAGCGAGGGCTGTCTCGCCGTGGAGATGGAGCTCGCCGGTGTGCAGGCGGTGTGCAGTTTTTACGGCTTATCGCTCTATAACTTCCTCGAGGCGGGGGACGTGCTGGAGGAGAGCGGCTACGATGTCGCCAATCTTCGCGGCGCGAACCACGACCTCGGTAAGCTCTATATCGCGCTGGAAACGGCGCTGCGCATCTGAATAGAATCGAAAACGCCATGACGAAAGTCACGGCGTTTCTTTTTTACTGTTTTTCTTCTTTTCAAAGAGGATCGACAGCCCCGCGTAGAGCAGGAACAGCCCGAACGGCTTGCGGAAGACGCTGCTGTCGACCATTGTCGTCAAAAACGCGGCGGCGAGCGCACAGAGCGTGCCGGTCGGGATGGCCGCGCGCAGGACGGCTTTGTCGAGATATCCGTTTTTGCGATGCGCGAAGAGCGAGATGCCCGCGGTTGGCAGAAAATAGAGCAGATTGATGGCCTGCGCTGTGCGCTGCTCCACGCCGAAAAAGAGCGTCATGCATAAAAGAAGCAGTGTCCCGCCGCCGACGCCCCAGACGAGAGGATTCCCGTCAAAAGCCCGCAGAGTGCAGGGAAGAGCCAGTCCGTCACAGAAGGTACCTCACCGCGCCATAGAGCAGAAACAGCGCGAAAATGCGCTTGAGCCATGTGTTCGGCACGTCCTTGAAGAGCCTGCCGCCGATCCATCCGCCTGCAAGCCCGCCGACAAGGTAGGGGAGCGCCTCTCCGAGCGGCAGCGCGCCGCGGAACGCGTACACGAGTACCGACACAAGGCAGAACGGGAAGATGACAGCCACGCAGGTCGCAAGCGCCGTCTTGTCGGAGAGCTTTGCCCACGAGCGCAGCAAAAACGCGAGCGGGATGCCGCCGCCCCCGCCGAATAAGCCGTTCACCGTGCCTGCGAGCGCGCCGCAGACGCGGTATTTACCCTTTTCCGTCATGCTGTCACCGCCTTTTTGATGCTATGTAGCGGCCGCCTGAGGGGCGGCTGCAAAAATTACTGCTTCTTGAAGCTCTGGCAGTCGGTGCACTGGTCCATGGTGGGGTTGGCCTCGTGCGTGCCGACCTGGATGGCGTTCAGACCGCAGTACTGGGCATCCTTACAGTGGTTGGCGCAGTTGGTCACGGCGCAGCGAATAGAGGTGTTGGGCGTGCAGGAGCAGCCGTTATTGGTATGATCGGTCATGGATTTGTCCTCCCAAAAAATTGTTTTGGCGTTTGCCGCGCTTAGTTTGCGCGCATTTTTGCCCGCTATGCAAAAGGAAGAACATTCCAATAAAAAACGTCCGGCTGATATTCAGCCGGACGTTTTTTCACTTGTCATTTTAGAAGCTCGTCGATCGCGCGGTAAAGCTCGGAGAGCGTCTCCTCGTCATTTTGCTGGATGGCGGCGGTGACGCAGGTCTCCATGTGGTTGCGCAAAATCTGGCGGCTGGTCGAGCGGATGGCGGACTCCACCGCGGCGAGCTGGATCAGCACCTCGGAGCAGTCACGGTCGTCCTCCACCATCTTTTTGATGGATTCGAGGTGCCCGATGGCGCGCGCAAGGCGGTTGCTGATCTTTTTCGTCTGCTCGGGGTCATGGACATGCCCGTGCACATGGGGGTGCCCGTGGCTGTGCTCATGGACGTGTTCGTGCTCGATCATGGCATTCTCCTTTAGAACTTCAGCGCGCCGACGCTTGCTTCCACGGTTCGGATATACGCGCGGTCGATGATCTGCTGGGCGACGGCCTCGAGATATGGCGTGAGGGGCATGTCGTTGTCCATCTCGGGCACCTTGCTGCGGAGCAGGTCGTAGATAGCCTGCGTGCCCTTGGCACAGCGCTTATCCTCGTAGCAGTCGAGCGCCTGACCGTCGCAGATGAGCTCGGCGGCGAGGATATACTTGGCGAGGTGCATCGAGTCATAGGCCTTCTTGACGGCGTTGTAGCCCATGTTGACATAGTCCTCCTGGTTGGCGCAGGTGGTCAGATTGTCGACCACGGCGGGGTGCGCGAGGATACGCAGCTCGCCCTGAAGACCCGCGGAGGCGTACTGGATCATCATAAGACCGTTGTTGAAGTCGGCGTTCTTGTTGAGGAACGCCGGCAGCTCGCTCACCAAGCTGTTGAGCAGGCGGTCGATGCGGCTGTTGCTCATTTTGCACAGATCCGTGATCGCGATGCAGAGGCTGTCGGACGCCATGCCGGCATAGGTGCCGTCGGCGTTGCAGCCCATCAGCGCGACCGCGCCGCCGTCCTCTTCATCGAAGATGAGCGGGTTGTCGACGGATGAGTTGAGCTCGATAGCGAGCGTCGCCTGCGCGTCATAGATCGCAAGCGACGCGAACGCGGTGACGGACGTGGTGCCGGAGAGCAGGATAAGGCCTTCTTTGGAAGAAAGCACGACGGGCTTGAGTCCCGCGCGCTTGAGCGCCTCTGCGCCGTCAAGCGTTTCGTCCTGATAGGTGGCCCTGCCCTCGCCGATCATCACCATGCCGATGTGGCCCTCGAGCGTCAGATAGCCGACAGAGCCGTGGCTGGGGACGACGGGGCTGATGCCCGCGTTGAGCATGTCGCGGATCAGCACGAGCGTTTCAAGACGGATGCCCGTGTGGCCGGAGCCGAAGTGGCAGAGCATGACGAACATCATCGCGCGCGTGCACTCCTCGGCGATGGGCTCGCCGACGGCGCAGGTGTGGGCGTAGATGTTGTTGCGCTGGATCGTCTCGCGGTCCTTTTCGGGGATGAACTTCTTCCAGTTGTTACCAAGGCCCGTGGTCAGACCATAGATGGCCTTGCCCTCGTGACTGAAGCGGTCGACATGGGCGCGGCAGTGGTTGACGCGCTCTTCATATTCTTTGGAAAACGCGACCTTCGCGCCAAAGCGCGCGACACTGACGAGGTCGTTGATGGTGGCGGTGCCGCCAAGCGTAACAGTGTTCATATCGGATCGTACCTCTTGAAATGTGGGGCTCGCTTTCTTACAGGGAGCTGTCGGTCTTGTAGCCGTCGGCCTCGATGGCGATGTAGCGCACCTTTTTGCCCATCTTCATCTCGCCGTAGAACGCGACGTAGTACGGGCGGTAGAAGGGACGGTATAAGGCCGGCTCCCGTCTCGTCTATCCCGAATCCAACTGGAAGATCGACTGGCACGAGGACGAGTGCGTCAACTGCGGCAAGTGCACGAAGATTTGCAACTTCGGTGCGTTCTACAAGGATGAAAACCGCAAGGTGCACTACGATGCGGACAAGTGCTGGGGCTGCACCATCTGTGCGCCCAGTTGCCCGAAGCACGCTATCCACCTGCTGCCGAGAGAGCAGAAGGCCTGAGAGAAGCACTAAGGCACTACGCAATAGCATTTTGGCCGGACGGTACCCTAAAAGTGGCCGCCCGGCCTTTTTCTTGCTTTGCGCGGGAAATGGAGAGAGGAAGTCAGCACCATGGCACTTATCAAAGTTCTGATCATCTTTGTGGTGATCCTCGCCCTGCTCAACAAACGCCTGCCCCTTTATCTTGCGATGATTTTTGGTTCACTCCTGATGATCGTGATGTTCCGCCTGCCGCTCGCCACGGCGGGGCAGACGGCGCTGCACACGCTCACGGGCTGGGACGTCTGGTCGGTGAACCTTGCAATGTATGTGATCTCCGTGCTCGTCTACGAGCTTGACCTGCGCCATCGGTTCGAGGATGCACAGAGGGCGGTGAATGATGCGCGACCCGAGGCGCAACACGTCGCTTGCCTGCATGTTCATCGGCCTGATGCAGGGCCCCGCCACCGTGACGATCTGCGGCGGCATGGTGGACACGATGGCGGGCGACCACCTCAAAAACGATGAAAAGGCGGCGGTCGCCACGTACCTCCGCCACATTCCCGAGGCTATGGTGCCGACGTTTACGGGCGTTATCGTGGCGTGCAGCATCAGCGGCATTTCTGGTGCTTGTGATTCTGTACGCGTTCGGCACGCTGGTCGCGGGCTCAAGCGCCGCGGCCGCGGCCTTTATCCCGCTGGCCTACACCATGATTCCTGACGGCGGCGCATTTCTGCTGGCGCTGCTGATGAACGTCAGCTTCGCCTCGAGCCAGCTGAGTCCCACGCACATCTGCACGGCGATCATCTCAGACTATTTCGGCGTCACATTTTTCGCCACGGTCAAAAAGCTCCTGCCGCTGTTTCTGCTCACCGTCCTCATCGCCTGCGGCTACTACATGCTGCTGACGGCGGTATTCTGAAGAAAACAAACAAGGCCTGTGCCAAGCAGCACAGGCATTGATCGATTTGCTGTAAAGGGAAAATCAAAGGGAAAACAGAGCAAAAAATGCAGACCCTTTCCCCTAAACGGAGATTTCGGGCGATTTTCAGAGAAAACCGGGATTTGAAAAACACAAAAATGCGACTAATTTAATATAAAAAGAAAGGATTCCAAACATTCCTGTTTGAAATCCTAACTTCTGTCGGGCGGCTTCCATTCGGATATTTTTCTAAATCAATCCTTGATAATCGTATCAGTCGTCCAGCTCCGCTTCATGCTTGAGGATCGTGCCGGAGGCCGCATCGATCTCGTAGTCATATTCCATATTGCCGGACTTGAACTCGACTTCGTAGACGAGCGTTCCGTCCTCGTCGTCCAGCTCGATGTCCATGTCATACGCCTTGCTCTCGCTCACGCCCGCGTGGTTCAGGGCGATGGACTTTGCCTTGGTGTAGCCGATATCCTGCACCGTTCCGGACGGCGCGGGCTTTTGACCAGAGGGCTTCGTCGTTTCATTCGATGCGGAAACGGCAGCCAATAAATCTTTCTGCCCGCTGAGCACCTTCCCCGTGTAGGCGTCCACCAGATACTCAAACTCACCCCATGCCGTGTGCAGCTCCACCTCGTAGTGCGCGGGGAATTCGTCCAGCTCGGAATCGACCTCCGCCGTGACGGAGTCCAACGCCGTTGTCCCGGCATACTGCTCCGCGGCGTAAGCGGCGGCATCCTTGCCGATGGGCATGGCGGGCGCGCCCGCTTCCGCAAGGTCCTTCAGCTCCTCCACCGATAGCTTTGCCAGCGCGTCAAACTTGAGCGCCGGGTTGATGGCGAGGACGCGGTTCACCAGCGCCGCCTTGCCGGTGGAAATGCTGTTTTCCCGTGCCTGCTGCTCCCGCGCCGCATCCTGCGTCAGCGTCTGCGTCAGGACGGACGCCCTCGATTCGCTTGTCTGCAAAACACCGTCCACGGTGCTCGTCAGCTCGCGCTGGAGCTTTTCCGCGCGGGCGGTATCCTTGTCCTCCACCGAGATCATGATGGCGGAGGAAATGCTGTTGAGGTAGCCGTTTCGCACAAGACTGCCCACGATGGCATTCACCGCCACATCGAGCTTCGCGCCCTTGAGGTCGGCACCATTGCTCATATCCGCAAGGATGGCCTTCGCGTCCTCGTTGAGCGGCGGTGCAGACAAGCACCTTTTCGCTCCGATTCACCTTCAGCTCAATGCTCGGGTTCACGTCCAGCGACACCACGGACGCGACCGCGTTCGCCCGCTGGTAGAACAGCCCTCCGCCGAGCAGCATCACCGCAAGGCAGGCGGCAATGAGTGATGTCCATCTTCTCTTCGTCGTTTTCTTTGTTGTCATGGGAATTACCGTTCCTTTCCGCTCTTCGCAGCGAGAGAGAACGCCGTTCGCATCGTTTGGCGCGGTCTTTTCGACCGCCGCGGCCAGACGCTGCTCCATTTTTTCATTGGTCATCGGGCGTCATCTCCTTCCAGAAAGCTGCGCATCTTTTTCAATGCTCTGTGATATTTCGACAGGACGGTGGGAAGCGGAAGCTCCAGCAGCGCCGCGATCTCTCTGTGCTTCATGCCCGTGACCGCGTGGAGCAGCACAATGCGCCGTTCCTCGTCAGCGAGTCTTGCCAATGCGCCTTGCAGCAGCGCGCGCTCGTCGGCGTCCAGTCCGCACTCCTGCGTGGGAATGGCGTCCCATTCCTCCTCGCTGAGGGCGGCATGGCGTTCCTCGCGCCGCAGGCGCATCAGGCAGAGGTTGCGGCATACGGTCAGCAGCCACCCCATCGGCGAGCCGGTGGGACGGTACTGCTCCGCGCAGTCCCACACCTGCACATAGACATCCTGCGTGAGATCCTGCGCGTCCTGCGCGTTTTTGAGATAGGAAAGCGCAAGACCGTACACCGCTGTGCGCGTGCGCTGATACAGCTCCGCAAGAGCTTCACGCTCACCACCGGCAATGCAGATCAGCAACTGCTGCAGCTCGTGCCGATCCTCTGGCGGCGCATATTCGGTTGTCATCAGCATACTGAGCATGGGCTTTTTTCTCCTGTCATCCGTGTAATGCACGGAAAGGACGATTTATTGCACGGGATTTTTTATTTTTATGATTCTGTTTCTTGCCTCGTTGAACTGCAGCATTCTGTGATCCTCCGTCAGAATCTTCATCAGGCTGATAGCGATGGCATTAAGCTTTGCCAGACGCTCCGCCTGCGGGATTCCTTCGTTGACGAACACTGCATACAAATCACATAATCCCTGAGACCTGTGTAGGTAGACTTGTCCAGTGAAGCAAGAAAGGCTTGCAGCTTGTCCACGGGAAGAGGCTTGATGTTTCCATCGTCCCGCCGCTTATGGAGCTTATGAACCTTGATGGGATTCTTCCCGATGAGTTCTTGCTCAAGCGCCCAATTCAGAAATGCGTTGATGTTCTGGAACGGTTTATTATAGCGGGCAGGGGAGGTGTCGGGGATTGCGGCAAAAAATGTCAGTACATCGCTTTCGAGCAGGGGATAGTCTAAGCTGTTGTGGCTGTCGGCTAAGAACCGAGCAAGGCAATTTCGGTAGTCCTTCATCGTTTCTTCGCCTGTGTGCTGTGATTCCTTGACCAGTAGAAATTTTTGCATCGCGGTTTCCAAATCCATGGGCTTCGGCTTCATTTTGACCATTCTCATCGTGTCCTCCAAAGAGCAGGCCCTTTCCCCTAGACGGAGATTTCGGGCAATTTTCAGAGAAAAACCAAGATTTAGAAAACATGAAAATACAACTAATTTTATATAAAAAGTTAGGATTTCAAACATTTCTGCTTAAAATCCTAACTTCTGGAGGTGACACCCAGATTTGAACTGGGGAATGAGGGTTTTGCAGACCCTTGCCTTACCACTTGGCTATGTCACCGTATAGAAAAAGGAGCAAAATGTTTGCTCCTTTTTCATTTGTGGAGCGGGCGACGAGGCTCGAACTCGCTACCTCCACCTTGGCAAGGTGGCGCTCTACCAGATGAGCTACGCCCGCAAATGGTGCCTCAGGCCAGAATCGAACTGGCGACACGCGGATTTTCAGTCCGCTGCTCTACCAACTGAGCTACCGAGGCATATCAAGCCGCTATTGCAGCCTGATGAATGGCGACCAGGAAGGGGTTCGAACCCTCGACCTCCGGCGTGACAGGCCGGCGTTCTAACCAGCTGAACTACCTGGCCGAATTTATGGTGGGAACAACAGGGCTCGAACCTGTGACCCTCTGCTTGTAAGGCAGATGCTCTCCCAGCTGAGCTATGCTCCCCACTCGAAATAATCGCTTCGGCGAACGACAAGGGTTATTATACAGAATAACCCCTGCCGTGTCAACCTTATTTTTTGATTTTTTCAAAAAACTTTTTGAAAAGGGAAATGCATTACTTTCCCTGCTTTTTCAGATCGGCGATCATGGCGGTCAGATCCTCTTTGGTAAAGTTCTGCACCCTGTCACAGAACTGGCAGGTGAGTTCAGCAGAGCCCTGCTCGTCCACGATCTTTTCAAGCTCCTTTGACCCCAGCGACAGCAGCGCGCGCTCCGTGCGCTCGCGCGAGCAGTAGCAGCGGTATTCGATCGGATCGACGGAGAGGATCTCCATGTCAAAATCAGACAGCACCGTTTTGAGCAGCACCGCAGGATCAGAATTCTCCTTTAAGAGGTTCGTCACGCTGGGAGCTGCGTAGATGCCGCCCTCGACCTTGGTGATGACGTCCTCGCCCGCGCCGGGGAGGAGCTGGATGAGATAGCCGCCCGCGGTGAGCACGCTGCGGTCGCGGTCGATGAGAACGCCCAGACCGCAGGCCGACGGCACCTGCTCAGATTCGACATAGTAGGCGGCCACGTCCTCGGCGATCTCGCCGCCAAGCAGGTCGACCGTGCCGACGTAGGGCTCGCGCATGTTGAGGTCCTTGATGACCGTCAGCGTGCCGCTGTGGCCGACGGCGGTGCCGACGTCCAGCTTGCCGTCCTCGCGCAGGGCGAGATCGACGGCGGGGTTCTGCACGTAGCCGCGCACATTGCCCTCAGAGTCCGAAACGGTCAGGATAGTGCCGAGCGGGCCGTCGCCCTTGATCTGCATCGTGACGCTTGCGCCATTATCCTTGAGTGCGTTGCCCATCATCGAACAGGCCGCGAGCGCGCGGCCAAGCGCCGCCGTGGCGACAGGGGAGGTGTGGTGGATCTGGCGGGCGCGCTCGGTCAGACCGCGCGTGTAGACCGCGACAGCGTTGACAAAGCCATCTTTCGAGATGGCGCGGACCAGACAGTCCTTCTGTGCTTCCATATATGGTTCCTCACTTTCTGATACAACTGAAGTAAATGCGGCCGTCGCGCTCGTTCGCGCGGCGCAGCTTGAGCTCGCCATGCGTGCGGATGGCCGTGAAACCGGCCTCTTCGAGCCACGCGGTCAATTCTTCGACCGTGTAGGCGCGCTGGTGGTGCTCTTCAAAGTCGCGCTCCCACGCGCCATCCGGCTGGAGGCGGAAGGTCGACCTCATAGTCGAGCATTTTGACGTTTTTGCGGTAGCGCGTGCGCCAGAGGCAGAACACGTCCTCACGCTCATCGAGCAGCACCTCGCCGTCGAGTTTTTCCATTTTCGAGACGGCGTGGATGTCGAACACCAGCGACCCGCCGGGGGCGATGGTGTCGTGCAGGCGGTTGAATGTGCGCTGCACGTCGCGCGGACGCGTCAAATAGTTGATGCTGTCGAGGCAGCAGATCGCGGCGTCGACGCTGTCAAGCAGTCGCAGCTGCGGCATCGACTGGCACAAAAGCAGCGGCGAGGGATCGAGCGTGGCGAGCTTCTGCTGCGCCTGCGCGAGCATTTCGGGCGAGTAGTCGACGCCCGTGACCGTGTAGCCGCGGCGGGCGAAGAGCTCCGTCATCGTGCCCGTGCCGCAGGCGAGGTCGAGCAGTGACCTGACAGGGCGCTTTGCGCGCAGAAAGAGCTTTTCGACAAAGTCCGCGCGCTTTTCGTATTCCACGTCCTCGGTCAGCTCGTCGTAGGACGCGGCGAGAGCTTCGTAGCTGTCCATGCGTCGCCTTCCTTTCTGCAAATATCCCATATAGTTTAGCAGAGAGTGCGAAATTAGTAAAGTGCCGCGCCCGCATTTTCTCGCGCCGCACCGCTTTGGTCGCGGCGGCATAGACTGCCCCAAATGAAAAACGGGGAGGAAGCGCATGAAGGAGCATCCGCGTTTGACGCTGGGAGAAGATTTTGCTCAGGAAAAAAGCTGGCAGTGGGAGGACATCACCGTCCTGACCGCCCGCTTGACGCTGCCGCAGACAAAAGGGGGAGAGCCGGCGCGAGAAGCGCTTCGACCGCTATTACCGCGCACTCGCTGATGCCTATTTTGCCCGCTGCGAGCAGAAATTGCTGCCAGATGCCGCAAAGACCTGCCGCGCGGCGATGGCGCGCTCCGCCCCATGGCAGATGACGGCGGTGACGCTTACCTACCGCGTAAGCGCGCAGACGGAGGATGCGGTCGTTTTTACCTTCGAGGTAAATGACGGAGAAGGTGTCCTGCGCCGCTGGGAGGAGGGGTGGGAATGCAGCGCGTTCCTGCCGCTTTTTAAAGCGGAACGTGGTTCCGCGCTTGCAACATAAGCGCGCGAGCGCGGTTTTGGGCACCCGGCGGGCGCGGAAGGGGGAGCAGCCCGAAGGGGCTGCGTCTTTGGTTCTCCCGCAGCGTGCGGGAGTGCGCAGTAAGGGGGCCATTCTCTCACGTGAGAGAATGGCCCCCTTGAACCCCCAAGAGAACGCGAGGGGAGTCCCCCTCGACCCCCAACATTGCCGGTCTGAGGCTTGAAGAGCTGCACACGCTGCGCAACAGCGGATAATAGGAGTAGGCCCAATCGTATAGCAGAGGCTAACGCGGCAACGCCGCGCGCAGACATTTCCATTCCGGAGGCATAAAGGCCGTTCAAGCCCGAGACCGCCAATCTAAACGCCTTTCTTTTGGACGGTCACACCGCCCGTTTTCTTTCTCGGGAAAGAAAATGGGGGGTGTGGTCTTGCCGCCCGCAGGCGGCATATCCCTCCGCGCTGTGCGCGGAAAATATTGTGTTCCTGCTATCGCAGGAACCTTATTTTTCCTCAGGATTGAGCTTTGCCAGCATATCGATCGCCATAGTATAGCTCTCGAACCCGTGTCCGCGGATCTGGGCGATGCAGGCGGGGGCGGTGACGGACAGGTGGCGGAACTCCTCGCGCTTCTGGATGTCGGACATGTGGACCTCGACGGCGGGGATGCTGACGGCCTTGAGCGCATCGTGGATGGCGTAGCTGTAATGCGTGTAAGCGCCGGGGTTGATGACGATGCCGTCGAACGTCGTGTCGGCCTCCTGAATGGCGTCGATGATCGCGCCCTCGTGGTTGGACTGGAAGCACTCCACGGCCACACCGCGGCTCTGTGCGTGCTCATAGATGCGGGCGCAGAGGGCGGCGTAGTCCTCCTTGCCGTAGATGTCCGGCTCGCGGCGGCCGAGCATGTTCATGTTTGCGCCGTTGATGACTAAGATTTTCATATGAGTATTCCTCCTGTGCTTGCCTTACGCCTGTTTGGCGGCGTGGGCGCGGTATTCCTTGCTTTTTTCAAGATAGAGCGTGGCGTTGGCCAGAATGCTCTCTTTTTCCTTGTCCGTCAGCTCGCGCACGACCTTGGCCGGGGAGCCGAGGATCATCGAGCCGTCGGGCGCGTTCATCTTGCCCGTGACAAGAGCGCCCGCGCCGATGATGCAGTCGTTGCCGATGACAGCGCCGTCGAGCACCGTCGCGCCCATGCCGACGATCACGCGGTCGCCGATGGTCGCGCCGTGGACGGTGGCGCAGTGGCCGACGGACACATCGTCGCCGATGGTGACCTTGTTGTGGATCAGGGCGAGGTCCTGAATGTTGCAGCGCTTGCCGATGCGCACGCTCTGCATCTCGCCGCGGCAAACACTGTTGTACCAGAACGCCGTGCCTTCACCCGCGACGACGTCGCCGAGCACCTGCGCGCCCTCCATGATGAGAATTTTGTCATCGGTGGAAAGGCGGTTAAAATTCATAGACATGGTTTTTCTCCTTTGTGAGCGGGCAAGCGCCCGCAGTATCATTTTTTACAGGGCAAAGTTGCCGTTGACGAACACGGGAATCTCGCGCCCGTCTTTCGTCGTGCCGATGATGGAAAGGTCAGCAGTGCCGACCATGAAATCGACGTGCGTATTGGAATCATTCAGGCCCGCGGCCTTGAGCTCTTCCTTGCTCATGGCCTCGCCGCCCTCCACGCACTCGGGATACGCCTCGCCGAAGGCGAGGTGGCAGGCCGCATTTTCGTCGAAGAGCGTGTTGTAGAAGAGAATCTTCTGGTTCGAAATGGGACTGTCATAGGGAACGAGCGCGACCTCACCGAAATACGACGCGCCCTCATCCTCGGCGATGGCGGCTTTCAGGATGTCCTCGCCCTTTTCCGCGTACGCCTCGACGATCTTGCCATCCTTGATGACGAAGTGGAAGTTTTCAATGATGTTGCCGTTGTGCACGAGCGGCAGCGCCGCGTAAACGACGCCGTCAATGCCGTCTCTGAGTGGGGCGGTGAAGACCTCCTCCGTCGGCATATTGGCGACGAACGGAAAGCCTGCGCGGCTGGTGTTGTCGCCGCCGGCCCAGACGTGCGTCTCGGGAAGCTTGATGTTGAGGCTCGTGCCGAGGGAGTTCTGGTAATAGAGCGAGGTGAAGTGCAGCTCGTTGAGCTTTGCGATGCGGCTTTTGAGCAGCGCCACATGCTCGCGCCAGCGCACGACGGCGTCGCCCTTGCCGCTGATGCGGACGGAGGTGAAGATCGCGTCCCAGAGCTTGTCCATCGCCTCCTGCTCGGGAAGCTCGGGGAAGACCTTCTTCGCCCAGCTCGGGATGGGGACGGATGCGACGCACCAGGGGCAGGCATTGGACATTACGGCGCTTACGTAAGGCTGGATGGCCGTCTCGCTGCGGCTTGCGCGCGTCAGACGGTCGGGGTCTACACTGAGCAGCGCCTCAGGATCACGGGCGGAGATATTGAGAAATGCTGCGCCCTCGTCAGCATAGCCGTTGAGCATTTCCGCCTGCCAGGCGGGAAAGACGTCGAACACGGAGTCATCCGCGCGCAGAAAGCGCTCGCGTTCAAGAAAATCATCCGACCAGCGCATCACGACTTCGCGGCAGCCGACGTTATAGGCAGCGGCGGCGCACAGGCGTGCAAAATACGCGCACTCGACCGGGCAGCGGATCACGACGGTCTGGCCCTTTTGAACGTTCAGGCCCACTTCGATGAGCAGCTTTGCATATTCTCTGAGCTTTTCTTCCATGAATGACCTCCAAAAAAGAAGACGGCTGTGCGTGGCACAGCCGCCTTTTCCTATCGTACGATGCCATACAACATGCATCATAACACAGTTCATGCGCGATTGAAAAGAGTTTTTCGTATTTTTATCAGATTCCGAGAAGAAGCGAGGCAAAGTTGAAGTAGATCATCAGCGAGATGGCGTCCACGACCGTCGTGATGAACGGCGAGGCCATGACCGCGGGGTCGAAGCCGATCTTCTTGGCGAGCAGCGGCAGCGTACAGCCGACGACCTTGGCTGCGAACACTGTGACCACGAGCGTCAGGCAGATGACGAGCGCGACCGTGATGGTGATGGGATTTCCGAAGATCATCTTGTCGACGAGCATGAGCTTGACGAAATTCGCTGCGGCAAGCGTGGCGCCGCAGACGACCGCCACGCGGATCTCCTTCCAGATGACGCGGAAGAGGTCGGAAAATTCGATCTCGTCGAGCGAGATGCCGCGGATGACCGTGACGCTCGCCTGCGAGCCGCAGTTTCCGCCCGTGTCCATCAGCATCGGGATATAAGCCGTCAGAATGGCGAACGCGCTGAGCGCGTCTTCAAAGCGGGCGATGATCTGGCCGGTGAACGTGGCCGAGACCATCAGAAGCAGCAGCCAGGGGATACGGGACTTGTACGTATCCCAGACGCTCGTCTTGAGGTATGGCTTATCCGTCGGCAGCATAGCCGCCATCTTTTCGATATCCTCGGTCGTCTCCTCTTCCATGACGTCGATGGCGTCGTCGACCGTGATGATGCCGACGAGGCGGTCTTCCTTGTCGACGACCGGCAGGGCGATGAAGTCGTACTTCGAGAAGGTCTGCGCAACGTCCTCTTTATCCTCGAGCGTGGAGACAGAGATGACGTGCGTCTCCATGATCTCGTCGATGGTGTCGTCCTCGTCGGAGAGGAGGATCGTGCGCAGCGAGACGATGCCGAGCAGCTTGCGCGCGGGATCGACGACATAGCAGACGTTGATGGTCTCTCTTGTCCGTACCGGTGCGGCGGATGCGCTTGAGCGCGTCCTCGACGGTCATGTCGCGCTTTAAGTCGACGAACTCCGTCGTCATCAGCGCGCCGGCGGTATCCTCGGGATATTTGAGAATTTCATTGATGCTCTTGCGCGTGTCGGGGTCGGCGTGCTTTAAGATGCGCTTGACGACGTTCGCGGGCATTTCCTCCACGATGTCGACCGCATCGTCCAGATACAGCTCGTCAAGGACCTCTTTGAGCTCGGTGTTCGAAAAGCCGCGGATCAGCATCTCCTGCGCGTCGGGATCGAGCTCGACGAACACCTCCGCCGCGGGCTCTTTGGGAAGGAGCCGGAACAAAAGGGGAATGCTGTCCTCGTCCAAATCTTCAAAAAGCGAGGCGATATCCGCGGGCTCCAGGTCTGCAAGCAGGTCGCGCAGCGCGGTATATTGTTTTCGCTTGAGCAGATCCTCGATTCTTTCCAGCAGTTCGTCGCGCATTTCTTCAAAGCCGACCATACCGACTCCTCCTTTCTGAAGATAGTGCCAAATCAAAGTGTTCAGGTGAATTTTGCGATAAAAAATCCCCCATATCCTGCGTCCGGCGACGCGGCTATGGGAGCGACAATCAAGAAACACCCGCCCCTGGCGAGAAGTTTCCTTACCGTTCAAGCTTTAGCATCACGAGGCGGTGAAACTGCATTAGATGGCACCTTGCTTTCGATGCAACCTGTTCAAACCCTCTCATAGTGTCTCCACTACTCCGCGGCAGCAGTCCGTATCCTTGTGGTAGCCTTACCTACCGGACGATGTATGAACTTAACGGCACTATATTATGCACATTTTCCCGTCGTGTCAACCCCTTTTCCGGCTTTATTTCTGTAAAAAGTATGTCAAGGCACGCGTTTCTGCTTCCCTTTCGAATTGGGCTGTGCTATACTACATAAATTGAAGAGAAATCGACTTTTGAGGAGGTGAGCATCGCCCTTGCAGCAGTATCTTGACCGGCACCGCTTTTTGAAAGGCATCTACCTGATGGTCAGGCGGTACTTCGATCATCATGTCGGCCGCGACAGTGCGGCGCTCACATACTACCTTTTGTTTGCGCTTTTCCCGCTTTTGATCTTTTTGAGCAACTTAGTCGGCATCATGTCCGTGGATATCAGCGGCTTTCTGTATGAAATTCGCGCATTCATCCCGCAGGAGGCGATCGAGATCATCGAGCAGTATTTCACTTATGTCAGCCGCGATTCAAGCCCACGGCTTTTGTGGTTCTCACTGATTTTTTCCATTTACTTTCCTTACCGCGCGGCAAGCTCGCTTCTGGGCTCTGTCCGTCGGGCCTACGGCGAGCACCGGCCCACGCAGTTTTTGCGCTATCAGTTCAAGCTCCTGCTTTATACGCTGAGCCTGATTTTAATGGTCGTTTTGTCCATCGGACTGTCCGTCGTCGGCGGGCGGGTGCTGAACTACGTGTCGAGCCACCTGTCGGCCTATATCACGCTGAGCGACGGCTTTATCCGCCTGTGGTCGAGCCTGCGCTTTGTTATCATCGGCGGCATCGTATTCTTCCTCATCGCGATGATGTACGGCCTTGCGCAGGAGTCGCACCGGATGAACCGTATCTGGCCGGGCGCGGTGTTCTCGCTCGTGATGTGGCTCGTATTGTCATTCCTTTTTTCGTATTATGTTGAAAACATCGCGCGCTACTCCGTCATTTACGGCACGCTCGGCGCGGTGATCGTATTGCTTTTGTGGCTGTATCTCGCCTCGGTCATGCTGATCATGGGGGCGGAATTCAACAGCGTTTTGATGGTGCTGCGTAAGCAGCACACGGCGGAAGCCGAAGAGAATTTAGGAGAAACACAGAAATGAAAATCATCATTGTCGGTATCGGTAAGGTCGGCTACGCCATCGCCGAGCAGATGACGGGCGAAAACCACGATCTGGTCGTCATCGACCGCAACAACGCCGTGCTCGACCACGTTGACTCCATGCTCGACGTCATGTGTGTGGAGGGCAACGGCGCGAGCGCCAGCGTCCTTTTGGAGGCGGGCGTGCGCGAGGCGGACCTTCTCATCGCCGTTTCGGGAAAACGACGAGGTCAACCTCATCTGCTGCCTGATGGCGAAAAAGCTCGGCGCGAAGCACACGGTCGCCCGCGTACGCAACCCCGAGTATTTCCGCGATGCACCGATCCTGCGCCGCGAGATCGGGCTTGATATGATCATCAACCCCGAAAATGCCGCCGCGCAGGAAATTTCGCGCATCCTGCGCGTGCCGTCTGCGTTCAGCGTGGAGACGTTTGCCCGCGGACTTGTCGAGCTCATCGGCTTTCAGACCGAAGAGGGCGACAGCCTTGTCGGCAAGTCCCTCATCGACTACAACCGCGAAAATCCCAACAGCATCCTCATGTGCGCGGCCAAGCGCGGGGAAGAGGTCATCGTGCCGAACGGCTCGTTCGTCCCGCAGACGGGCGACCGCGTGTACGTCATCGGCACGCCCGCGGAGACGACGCGCGTGCTGCGCTCGATGGGCAGGGCCATGGCGCCCATCCGCCGCGTGAGCATCCTTGGCGGCAGCCGCATCGCACAGTACCTTGCCTGGGTGCTCACCGACATCGGCACGCACGTGACGATCGTGGAAAAGGACGAGGCCAAATGTCTCACGCTCGCGGAAAAGCTGCCGAAAGTCACCGTCATCCACGGCGACGGCACGAATCACGACCTGCTTGAGTCCGAGGGCATTTTCCACTGCGACGCGTTCATCGCCGTGACGGACCGCGATGAGGAAAACCTCCTTATGGCGCTCACGGCGAAGCGCTACGGCGTGAAAAAGGTCGTGCCGAAGATGTCGCGCATGGGGTATCTCGACATCGTGAACCTCACGGGCCTCGACACGGTCATCTCGCCCAAGGCCATCATTGCAAGCCAGATCTCAAGTTACGTCCGCGGCCTTGCCAACTCGCAGGGCAGCGCGGTGGAGAGCCTGCACTATATCCTCGGTGGCGCGATCGAGGCGGTCGAATTCACCGCGACGAGTGCCACGCACTTTCTCGACCGGCCGCTCAGCGACCTGCATTTTCGAAACGGCCTGCTCGTTGCGGCCATCGTGCACAACGGCCGGATGGAGATCCCAAACGGTCATTCCCAGATCCATGCGGGCGACCGCGTGATCGTGGTGGCGAAAAAGCTCTTTTTGCAGGACCTCAACGATATTCTCGGCTGATGTGCCGGCTGCTTGCGGCAAGGAAGTTTCATTATGAACCAAAATCTTATTCTCAGAATCGTGGGCGTCATTCTCTGTATCGAGGCGCTTTGTATGATCCCGCCGCTGCTGCTGAGCGTGTTCGACGGTGGTGTTGACCAGAGGGCCTTTTTGTACGCGCTGCTTATCTGCGGCGGCGTGGGAGTGCTGCTCTCGCTCATCCGCGCGGACAACGCGCGGCTCCAGACGCGCGACGGCTTTGTCTGCGTGGCACTGTGCTGGATCGCGCTGAGCGTGTTCGGCGCGCTGCCGTATTTTTTCAGCGGCAGCTGCAGCTTTATCGACGCCATTTTCGAGACCGTCTCCGGCCTGACGACGACCGGCGCGTCCATCTTCCCGTCGCCTGCGTCGCTGCCGCAGGGCATCCAATTCTGGCGCGCGCTCACGCAGTGGATGGGCGGCATGGGTATCCTCGTTTTGATGCTGGCGCTGCTGCCCAAGCTCAGCGAGGGCAGCGTGAACCTGATGAAAGCGGAATCCCCCGGCCCCATCAGCACAAAGCTCCGCCCCCGCACGGGTGAGACGGCGCGCATCCTGTACCGCATCTACATCGCGCTCACCGTGGCGGAGGCGCTGCTGCTGCGCATTGCGGGCCTCCCGCTGTTCGATGCGATCACCACGGCGCTGACGACGATCTCTACCGGCGGCTTTTCCATCCGGGATGCGAGCATCGCGTATTATCAGTCGCATCTTGTCAACTGGATCCTCATTTTCTTCATGTTTGCCGCAAGCGTGAACTTTACGCTCCTCTACCTCTGCGTGACGCGCCGCTTCCGCGAGGCGCTCAAGAGCGAGGAGCTGCGCGTTTACTCGCTGGTCGTGGTCGGCGCGTCGGCGATGATCGCGGCGGACCTGATCGTGCGCACGGGGCGCGACATCGGCTCGGCCATCGAGAATGCGGCCTTTCAGGTAACAACGCTCATTTCAACGACCGGCTACTGCACGGAGGATTTTGACCTCTGGCCGCAGTTCTGCCGCTGTATCCTCGTGCTGGTGATGTTTTTCGGCGGCTGCGCGGGCTCTACGGCGGGCGGCGTCAAGGCCTCGCGCATCGTGCTTTTGTGCAAGTCGCTGCGGCGAGATCTGCGGCGCGTGATGCACTCGCGCGAGGTGCGCCCCATCACGCTCGACGGACATCGCGTGACGGAGGAGACCGTCTCGTCCGTTTCGGTCTTCTTCTTCGCCTATATCGCGATCATGCTGCTCGGCACGCTGATTTTGTCGCTTGACAACATCGACTTTACCGCGGCGTTCACCGCCTCGCTCACGGCCATCAGCAACGTGGGCCCGGGCCTTGGCGCAGTGGGACCGACATGCAACTTCGGCTTCCTCTCCGGCATCAGCAAGCTCACGATGAGCGCCATCATGCTGCTCGGCCGTCTTGAGATCATGCCGCTGCTTGTCCTCTTGATGCCCTCTGTCTGGCGCAGAAAATAAAAGAAAATCAAAAAGAGTGGATCGCAATTTTGCAATCCACTCTTTTTGAAAAGGATTCGCTGCGCTTCGTGCCTTGCCGCTCGCAGCGCGGCTGCGACACGCGCTCCGCGCAAAGAGTAAATTCCGACGCGCCTGTCGTCGGAATTTACGATCAAACAGATTTCGCGTCTGCGGACGCGAAACTCTGCGAGGCGGTTTGCCTCCATTTTAGCAGCAGGGCCGAGTTTGTGATGACAAGCACGCTGCCTGCGTTATGGACCAGCGCGCCGACAACAGGGTTCAGTGTGCCGGTGATGGCGAGCACGATGGCGATGAAGTTGAGCGTGAGCGAGAATGTTATATTGAGCTTGATGGTGCGCATCATGCGCTTGGAGAGCGCGATGAGGTGCGGCAGCTCCGTGACTTCGTCGTCGACGAGCGCGATATCCGCGGCGTCCACGGCGATGTCGCTGCCCACGCCGCCCATTGCGATGCCGACCTTGACGGCCTCGGCGGGGACGGCCGTTTCCTTTCCGCCGGTGATGACGCCCGCGGCCTGATAGGCGCGGATGTGGACGAGCTTTTCGATGCCCGCGCGGGCGCGGGCGACGGTCAGCTCTTCGAGAAGACCGCCGAGCTGCATGATGAACGCGACCTCACCCGCGGCGAAGTCTTCGCCGATGCAGACCGACGCGATCAGCGCGAGCAAGACGAGCACGTCTGCCTTGATGTCGAACGCCGTGACAAGGCCGATGACGGCCTCTAAAATGATGGGGATGCCGCAGAGGATGATCGCGGCCCACGAGGCGTCGAACGGCAAGGGGACGAGATCAAAAATGCTGACGATCAGCGCGATGCCGGAGATCACGAGCAGTGTGATATCTTTTTTTTGTGCCGCCCAGCTCTAAAAAATGCTCCAGCTTTTCCATTGCCAGTTTCACGGAAGTGACCCCCTTCTGTACCATAGGGGTATGGGCTTATTATACATATGGGTGTATAGGTTATAAAGCGCGCAAAAAGAGAGAAGCAGCACAAAACTGCTTCTCTTCTTTCGTGCAATTCTACTGAAAACGGGCGCGTGAGAGGGTTTATCTCCTGCTCAGCCCATGTTCGAAAAGCGCTCGACCGCCTTCGTAAAGTTCTCGATCGTTTTGTCCGCGTCGCCGTGCTCGATGCCGTCACGCACGCAGTGCTTGATGTGCCCCTCGAGAACGACCTTGCCGCAGCCGTGCAGCGCGGATTTGGCCGCATTGATCTGCGCAAGAATATCCTCGCAGGGGACGTCCTCGTCCACCATGCGGTCGATGGCCTGCACCTGACCGATGACCTTTTTGAGCCGATGGTGCAGATTGTCGGCGTCCATACACTGTTTCATCGTTTGACCTCCATACCTGTTGGGGTATCTGCATTGTACACTCTGTGCCGCGATTTTGTCAATTTGCGCTGCCGCGCCGGTTTTGTGCGCCTTTGGCGAAAAAATGGCGTTTTGCGGCAATTTTCTCTTCCTCCGCGGTGTTGCAGAGCATAAAAAAGTGTGATAGGATATATTAGAAATAGTATGACCGGCGGCCATATTGCCGTCGGAGCGATTTTGAGGTAACCGAATGAAGAAAAGCGACAAAACACCTAAGCAGACCCACCGCCGCGCGGACCCGAACGTCATGGGCCTCCACGCGGATGTGGTGGAGCAGAATATCACCGAGACGCTGGAAACGAACTACATGCCCTACGCGATGTCCGTCATCGTTTCGCGCGCCATTCCGGAGATCGACGGTTTCAAGCCCTCGCACCGAAAGCTCCTTTACACGATGTACAAGATGGGGCTTCTCACCGGCGCGCGCACGAAGAGCGCGAACATCGTCGGACAGACGATGCGCCTGAACCCCCACGGCGACGCCGCGATCTACGACACGATGGTGCGCCTTTCCAAGGGCTACGGCGCGCTGCTGCACCCCGTTCGTCGACTCGAAGGGCAACTTCGGCAAGGTCTATTCGCGCGACATGGCGTGGGCGGCCAGCCGATACACCGAGGCGAAGCTCGCGCCCATCTGCGCCGAGCTCTTCCGCGACATCGACTCTGACACCGTTGATTTTGTCGACAACTACGATAACTCGATGAAAGAGCCGGCGCTGCTGCCAACAACGTTCCCGAATATCCTGGTCTCGGCCAACCAGGGCATCGCGGTCGGCATGGCGAGCCAGCTGTGCGGCTTTAACTTGGGCGAGGTCTGCGACACGACGATCGCCTTTTTGAAAAATCCCGAGGTGCGCATCAGCGAGACGCTGCTCGCGCCCGACTTCCGACCGGCGGCGAGGTCCTGTACGACCCGCGCGCCATTGAGGACATTTACAACACCGGCCGCGGCGGCGTAAAGGTGCGCGCCCGCTGGCGCTACGACAAAAAAGAAAATCTCATCGAAATTTATGAAATTCCCTACACCACCACGACCGAGGCCATCATGGACAAGGTCGCCGAACTCATCAAGGCGGGCAAGGTCAAGGAAATTTCCGACATGCGTGACGAGACCGATCTCTCCGGCCTCAAGCTGACGATCGACTTAAAGCGCGGTGCCGACCCCGACAAGCTGATGCAGAAGCTCTTCAAGGCGACGACACTGCAGGATACGGCGTCGTGCAACTTCAACGTCCTGATCGGCGGCATGCCGCGCGTGATGGGCGTGCGCGAGCTTTTAGACGAGTGGTGCGCGTGGCGCACCGAGAGCGTCAAGCGCCGCGTGTACTTCGTGCTCAAAAAGCGGCAGGACAAGCTGCACCTCTTAAAGGGCCTTAAAAAGATCCTGCTCGATATCGACAAGGCCATCAAGATCATCCGCGAGACGGAGAAGGAGGCCGACGTCGTGCCGAACCTGATGATCGGCTTCGGCATCGACCAGATCCAGGCGGAATACGTCGCCGAGATCAAGCTGCGCAATATCAACCGCGAGTATATCCTGAAGCGCGTGGAGGAGACGGCATCGCTCGAGGCGGAGATCGAAGACCTTGAGGATACGCTTGCGCGCCCGTCGCGCATCCGCAAGATCATCGTCAGCGAGCTTGAGGACGTGCGCAAAAAGTACGCCGAGCCCCGCCGCACCGGCATCCTCTACGACTATGCCGAGGACGCCGAGAGCGAGGAGGACGCCATCGAGGACTATCCCGTGACGCTGTTTTTGTCGCAGCACGGGTACTTTAAAAAGATCACGCCGCAGTCGCTGCGCATGTCCGGCGAGCAGAAGTTCAAGGAGGACGACGCGCTCAGCATGAGCGTGGAGAGCTCCAACGCCGCCGAGCTGATGTTCTTCACCGATAAGGCGCAGGTCTACAAGACGCGCGCGAGCGACTTTGCCGACGGCAAGGCGAGCCAGCTGGGCGATTACCTGCCCGCCAAGCTCGGCATGGACGAGGGCGAGAGCGTCATGGGCATGGTGCTGCCGGGCGACTACAGCGGCTATATGATCTTCTTCTTTGAAAACGGTAAGGCCGCAAAGGTCGAGCTGTCCGCCTACAAGACGACCTCGAACCGCCGCCGCCTGACCGGCGCTTACAGCGACAAGAGCCCGCTCAAAGCGCTGTTGCATCTCAAGGAAGACCGCGAGATCGCCGTCTATTCGACAGAGCCGCGCGTGCTGATCGTCAACACGGCGCTTCTTGGTGTGAAGACGACGCGCACGACGCAGGGCGTCGCGCTTTTGACGCTCAAAAAGAAGTACGTGCTCGACACGGTGCGCTTCCCGGAGGAGACCGGCATCACCGACCTTGCCCGCTACCGCGGCCGCAGCATTCCCGCGACGGGCGCGCTGCTCAAGACGGAGGACAGCGACGACAAGCAGCTCTCGCTGATTTGACGTCGGAAGCCTGAGAGAAACATATGAGGGGAGAAAATTTATGAAAAATAAAAAACTGCGCGAGCAGATGAAAAGCTATATCATTGTCACGCTTGCCTGCGTGCTGTATGCCTTGTCGTTCGATTGGTTCTATGCACCGAATGGCTTTACGGTCGGCGGCTTTACGGGTATTTCGCAGATCATTAACTTTTTTGCACCCATTCTGCCGGTCGGTACGATGGTCATCGTGCTCAATGTGCCGCTTTTTATCGTGGGACTTAAAAAATTCGGCTTCGCATTTTTGTGCAAGTCCATCTACACGATGACGCTGAGCTCCATTTTGATCGACGTTGTCGCGGCCATCCACGAGTTTGCGCCCATGGACCCGCTGCTTGCGTGCCTGTACGGCGGCGTGACGCTCGGCATCGCCTCAGGCCTGCTGTTCCGCGAGGAGACGACGACGGGCGGCTCGGAGCTCGGCGCGTGGATCGTGCGGTCGCACGTTGAACGCCTGTCGATCGGCAACATCTGCCTCGGCATCGACTTGACGATCATTCTGATCTACGCCGCGGTGTTCCACAGCCTCAACAACGCGCTCTACGGCGCGCTCGCGCTCTATATCACGACGAAGGTGCTCGATCTGGTCGTCTACGGTCAGAACACGGCGAAGGTCGCCTACATCATCAGCGACAAGTATGAGGAGATCATGCAGGAGATGCTGCGGCGCGACATGGGCGTGACGCTCCTGAACGGCAAGGGCGGCTACACGGGCGCGGAGCGTCCGCTGCTGTTCTGCGCCATCCGCAAGAAGGAAGCGGTTTCGATCAAGCGCTATATCAAGGAGCTCGACCCCGACGCCTTTTTCATCGTCTGCGACGCGAGCGAGGTGCTCGGTGAGGGCTTTGGCGAATACGACCCGCAGGGCCTCTAAGGATATCAGGATACAAGGAGGAAGCAGGAATGGATCTTACGACGGTGGAGAAGAATCTCAAAGAGCGCGGCTTCAAGGTAGCTGCCTTCGCGACGGCGAAGGAAGCGGCGGACTATCTGAACGCGCAGATCGACGGAGAGAGCGTGTCGTTCGGCGGCAGCATGACGCTCTCTCAGATGGGGCTTTTTGAAAGCCTCGGCAAGCACAACAAGATGTTCAGCCACTGGAACGTGCCCGACGGCATGAACGCTGCCGAGGTGCTCAAAAACGCCTCGACGTGCGACAACTACCTGCTCTCGGCCAACGGCCTTGCCGAAACGGGCGAGATCATCAACATCGACGGGACGGGCAACCGTGTGTCCTCGTCGCTCTATGGCCACAAGAGGGTGTGGTTCGTCGTCGGCAGCAACAAGATCGCGCCGACCTATGACGAAGCGCTCTGGCGCGCCCGCAACATTGCTGCACCGAAAAACGCGCAGCGCCTCGGCGTGAAGACGCCGTGCGCCGTGAACGGCGACCGCTGCTACGACTGCAAGAGCCCGCAGCGCATCTGCCGCGGTCTTGTCGTGCTGTGGGAGGCCATCCGCAGCTGCGAGACCGAGGTCGTGCTCGTCGACGAGCCGCTTGGCTACTGAGAAAGAGAGATTTCGCCCAAAAGGAGGGAGCGCCGTGCGCAAAAAGTTCATTCCGCTTTCGCTGGCGCTCTGCCTGACGCTCTCGGGCTGCGGCGGCAACGTCGTACTTGAGCGTTCCTACAGCGTTTCCACGCCGCACAGCGAGGTCTACTGGGAAAACGAGGGTGCGGACACCCTGCGCGCCGACAGCTATCAGGACCTCGTCAACGCATTGCTGCTGCTCCTTGGCGAGCACAGCGAAGAGGGCGTTGTGCGTATTTACAGCGAGGAAGATGCCGCGGCCATGGCCGAGCAGGCCTGTAAGGAGGTGCAGGAGGAGACGGCACTGGGCGCGTATCTTCTTGACTACATCAGCTATACCGACACGCAGGAGCGCGCCTATTACGAGATGCACGTGCGCCTCGGCTACCGCCGCACGGCGGAGGAGCAGGCGGGCATTATCACCGCGACGAGCACCGAGGCGCTGCCTGACCTTCTGCGCCTGACGGCGCGCGAGGGCGCGCTCAGCCGCATCGCCGTGCGCTTCACGTACTTCACCGCGGACCGTGATGGCATCCGCGACATGGTACGATCTGTGCAGGAGGAGGTCGACACCGGCTTCACCGAGCCGTGGCAGGTGAACTTCTACCCCGATACCGACGATGTCGGCATTGTCGAGGTCGTGCTGCGGGAAGCGTAAAAAAGGATAAGAAAAGAGCCTGAACAAAGCGTTCAGGCTCTTTTTGTGCTTTATAGGGGAGAGGGAAAACGTTAGGAGAGGATCGCGCGGTCGTTGGCGAACTCGTCGCCGCTGGCCTTCGTGAACTGCTCAAGAAGATCGGGCACGGTCAGCTTCTTCTTCTCCTCGCCCGCAATGTCGAGGATGACGTGGCCGTCGTGCAGCATGATGAGGCGGTTGCCGTACTGAATGGCATCGCGCATGTTGTGCGTGATCATCAGCGTGGTGAGCTGGCCCTCGCGCACGATGCGGTCGGTGAGCTCCATGACCTTGGCGGCGGTCTTCGGGTCGAGTGCCGCGGTGTGCTCATCGAGCAGCAGCAGCTTGGGGCGCTTGAGCGTTGCCATCAGCAGCGTGAGCGCCTGGCGCTGGCCGCCGGAGAGCGTCGAGACCTTCGTGGTCAGGCGGGACTCAAGGCCGAGGCCGAGACCGCCGAGCAGCTCGCGGTACTGCTCCTTTTCCTCCTTCGTCACGCCCCAGGAAAGACCGCGGCGCTGGCCGCGGCGGGCGGCGAGGGCGAGGTTCTCTTCGATCCACATCGAGGGGGCGGTGCCCATCATCGGGTCCTGGAACACGCGGCCGATGAATGCCGCGCGCTTGTGCTCGGGCAGGTTCGTGACGTCGGAGCCGTCGATGATGACCTTGCCGGAGTCGACAAAGAACGTGCCGGCGGTGGCGTTGAGCATCGTGGACTTGCCCGCGCCGTTGCCGCCGATGACGGTGACGAAGTCGCCGTCGTTCAGCGTCAGACTCAGGCCGTTCAGCGCGGTCTTGGCGTTGATGGTGCCGGGGTTAAAGGTCTTATAAAGTTCCTTGAGTTCAAGCATGGCCGTTGCCTCCGTTCTTTGCGCTCTGGGGCTGCACCTTGCGGCGGAACATCTTGCTCTTCCAGTAGGGGATGGCGAGGAAGACCGCCACGATCAGCGCCGTGATGAGCTTTAAGTCGTTGGTGTTCAGACCGAGCTGCAGCACGATCTGGAGCACGATGTAGTAGATGATCGCGCCGATGGAAACGGCCAGCAGCGTGAGGCCGAAGTTCGTGAAGATCTTGCCGAAGATGACCTCGCCGATGATGACGGCGGCAAGGCCGATGACGATGGCGCCGCGGCCCATGTTGATGTCGCTCGAGCCCTGATACTGCGCCAGCAGCGCGCCGGAGAGGGCGACAAGACCGTTCGAGACCATCAGGCCAAGCACGATATTCGAGTTTGTGTTGATGCCCTGTGCGCGCGCCATGTGGGGGTTTGCACCGGTCGCGCGCAGCGAGCTGCCCTTCTCCGTGCCGAAGAACCAGTACAGGATGGCGATGACCGCGGCTGTGAAGAGAAGCAGCAGCGGCAGGGGATTGTTCATCGAGAGCTCGCGCACATAGCGCTGCGAAAGCAGCAGCGGATATTTATCAACGCTGAGTGCCTGGTTTGCCTTGCTGTCCATGATGCGCAGATTGATCGAATACAGCGCAAGCTGCGTCAGGATACCGGCGAGAATGGCCGGAATACCGCAGCGCGTGTGGAAAAGACCGGTGACGAGGCCTGCCAGCATACCGGCGAGCATCGCGCACAGCAGGGCGATCCAGGGATTGAAGCCGCCGCGGATCAGCATGACGCAGACAGCGCCGCCGGTTGCCAGCGAGCCGTCGACCGTCAGGTCCGCCACGTCCAGAATGCGGAAGGTGATGTAAACGCCGATGGCCATAATGCCCCAGGCGAGACCCTGTGCGGCAGCGCCGGGCAGGGCGTTCATCAGCGACGAAAGAAAACTCATGGGTTCTCTCCTCCTATCTCTTGTTGAGGCAGGAACGGGCTAAGCCCGTCCCTGCCTGCGGGGGGATGTGATCAGATTACTCTTCGATGGCAGTGTAGCCCTCGAGAGGCTCGATGCCGAGCGTCTCGCACATGGAGGCGTTGTACTTCGGGGTGGCCTCGGTGAACTCGATGGGCATCTCGGAGATGTCGGCCTCGCCGGTCAGGATCTTGGCGGCCATCTTGCCGGTGGTCACGCCGAGGTCATAGTAGCTGATGGAGAGGGTCGCGACGCCGCAGCCCTTGCAGATGCCCTCTTCGCCGCAGATGGCAGGCACGCCCGCGGGAACGAGAACGTTTGCGATGGCCTCGGTGTTGGAAGCGGCGGTGTTATCGGTGGGGACGTAGACAACGTCGGAGTAGTCGGCAGCGGACTGCGTGACGGAAGCGACATCGTTGGTGTCGGTAAAGGCAAATTCCTTCGTTTCAATGCCCTTATCGGAGAGGCACTTGGCGACCTCTCCGATCTGGTAGCGGGAGTTGGGCTCGGCGGAGCAGAACAGCAGGCCGACCTTCTTGGCCTCGGGGAACCACTCGGTGATCATGTTGGCCTGAGCCTCGAGGTCAGCGAGGTCGGAGGTGCCGGAGATGTTGCCGCCGACAGTGCCGTTGAAGTCGTCAATATCAAGAGCAACGCCGTAAGCGGTGATGGAAGTGCCGAGGATGGGAATGTCGCTCGTGGCGGCAGCGGCGGCGGTCAGCGCGCCGGTGGCGTTCGCCATGATGAGGTCAACGCCGTCGGAAACGAAGCCGTTGACGATGGTGGAGCAGTTGGCGCTGTCGCCGGAAGCGTTCTTGTTCTGGAATTCGACCTGGCCGGGCAGAGCCTCATTCAGCGCGTCGATAAAGCCCTGGGTGGCAGCGTCGAGTGCCTCGTGCTGCACGAGCTGGCAGATGCCGACGGTGTACTTCGTGCCTTCGCCGTCGGTGCTGCCCTGATTGTCGTCCTGTGCGGCCTTATCGCCGCAGCCGGTCAGACCCACGCTCAGGCTGAGAACGAGGGCAAGAGAGGCAACAAGAGAAATGATGCGTTTGGTGTTCATGCTTTTTTTCCTCCAATTTTTATTTCTCGCTGATAACAATAAAACCCGCTGTAAGGACTTGTGGTCCATACGGCGGGTTCCTTGACTCAACTCTTTTTGAAGTGACCTTCAAGTGTTGGTTCGAAAGACCTTTCAGCTACGGGCATCACAAATCGCTCTTACCTTGTCCTTAAAGTAAAAGTAAGAGTAATAGTAAAAGCGATATGCAACGTTGCTTACAACAGTCTTCATCACTCAAGCTCCAAGTCCTTTCAAAAAGGATGGTAGTAATATAGCACACACAAAAATGGCCGTCAATAGCATTTTTATCCAAAAAACACCATTTATGTAGGAATTTGGCAGGGCACAGCACCGAAAAGCATGTTGTTTACATTAGGAAACGGCATGGGTGTGCTCGCAAAGCTCATTGATCTTCTGCTGTAAGCCCTTGAAATCCTCAAACGACTCGGGCCTGCGGCGCGGATCGCGCAGCAGTGCCGCGGGGTGATACACGGCCATCATCTGAAAGCCGTTCTTTTCGAACCACTCCCCGTGCTCACGCGTGATCTTGAAGTCGGGCTTGATGATGCGCATGGCCGCGATGCGTCCGAGACAGACAATAATCTTGGGCCGCAGCAGCGCGACCTGACGGCGAAGATACCCGATACAGGCGTCCTGCTCCACGCCGAGCGGGTCGCGGTTTTCCGGCGGGCGGCACTTGACGATGTTGGCGATATACACATCGTCGCGCTTGAGGCCGATGATCTCGAGCATGTCGTCGAGCAGATGACCGGCCCTGCCGACGAATGGCACGCCCTGCGCATCCTCGTTCGCGCCGGGGCCTTCGCCGATGAATAAAACTTCAGCATTCTGATTGCCGACGCCGAAGACGACGTTCGTGCGCGTCTCCCACAGCGAGCATTCGCGGCAATTCTTACAGTCGTGTTCCAGAGCTTCCCAGGTATCAGGCATAGTTGTGTTCTCCTGTCGATTTTTTGTCATTTTACCATGATTCGCCGCGCTTTGCAACGCGCGCGGCACGCATTTTTCCATCCGCGCGGGCCATACTGAAAAAAACGGACGCGGAGGAAAAAATGGATCATATCTGGTACTGGTTTGCTTACAGCTTTTTGGGCTATTGCCTGGAAAAGCTCTTCGCCGCAGCGACGAGATCGAGCCACCGGCTGCGGCGGTGCTTCGTGTTCCTGCCGCTGTGTCCGGTGTACGGCTTTGCAATGGTCACGATTTTATTGCTGGGGGCGGAAAAGCTCCCCAGCGCGTGGGAGCAGATCCTGCTCGGTATGCTCGCGGCGACGGCGATGGAATACGCCGTGCACTGGGGCTATGAAAGGCTGTTTCAAGTGCAGTTCTGGGACTATTCTTCGACCAAATGCGACGTGAACGGCCGCATCTGCCTGCCGTTTTCCATCTGCTGGGGAATATTGTCGATGCTCGCCGTGCGGTATGTGCAGCCGGTTCTGGAGGGCTATGCCGCACTGCTTCCAGAGTGGGCCGCGGCGCTGGCGGTGTTCCTCGTCACGCTTGACGGCATCCTGACCGCGCGCGTCCTGCTCACGGCGCACGATATCGACGCTTTGACGCCGCGAACGTTGCTCCGAAGTAAAAGAAGGCGAACTGCCTGACGGTTCGCCTTCCTGACTTTATTCATAAATGTTTTTCGATCCAGCTCCACAGGTCGTTATAGACCACGGCACGGCAGTCTTCGTTCAGAATCTCGTGCCGCAGGCCCTTGTAGAGCTTCAGCTCCACGTCGCGCACGCCGGCGCGGCGGAAGGCCTCGTATGCGCGCTTGACGCCCTTGCCCATCTCGCCGACAGGGTCCTTGTCGCCGGAGATGAAGAGAATGGGCGTGTTGCGGTTCATCGATGCGATGTTTTTCGGCGTGCTGATGAAGCGGATGCCGCCGAGCATCTCGTAGAAGAGGCCGATGCTCGCCTTCTGACCGCAGAGGGGGTCGGCAATGTAGGCGTCAACATTGTTGTCGCTCGCGCTGAGCCAGTCGACCTCCGTGCGGTTGGGCGCGAACGCCTTGTTGTAAGCACCGAAAGCCAGCGCCTCCACGCGCGGAGAGTGCGCCTTGAAGCCGTGGCGCTTGCCCGCGGCCTTGGCGATGGCGCGCCCGCCCGCGACGATCGCGGGGGACTGGTGCCCCGTGCCCATGATGATGGCGGCGTCAACGGTGCCGGGATAGCGGATGAGATAGGTGCGCGTCAGGAACGAGCCCATCGAGTGACCCATGAGAAAATAGGGAACATCGGGATATTTTTCCTTCGTGCGGCAGCGCAGGGCGTACATGTCGTCCACAACATGCTTCCAGCCGTCGCGCGGGCCGAAATAGAGCGTGTCGGCATCCTTCTCGGCGGAAAGGCCGTGGCCGAGGTGGTCGTTCGCCACGACGGCAAAGCCGTGCTCGGTCATGAATTCGGCAAACGGCGCGTAGCGCATGCCGTATTCCGCCACACCGTGCGCGATCTGTAAAACGCCGATGATCTCACCGCTCTCGGGTGTCCACTCCGCCGCGTGAATGCGCGAGGAGCCGTCCGACGAGGGAAAGTAAAATTCCCTGCAAATAGCCATGGCGCAAAACCCTCCTGCATGATATAATCTTATTCATTAGTATAGCATAAGGCGGTCCAAATGAACAAGGGGGTATCTTCATGCAGCGGTATATTTTGGCGCTCGATCAGGGGACGACCAGCTCGCGCGCCATTCTGTTCGGGCGCGATGGCAGTGTCGGCGGACACGCGCAGCGGCCGTTTCGGCAGTATTATCCGCAGCCCGGCTGGGTCGAGCACGACCCGAACGAGATCTGGGAGAGCGAGCGCGCCGTTGCCGCGCAGGCCTTGCGCGAATCGGGCCTTGGCCGCGCGGTCGCGGCGATCGGCATCACGAACCAGCGCGAGACGACGATTCTTTGGGATCGCGCGACGGGCGAGCCCATCCACAACGCCATCGTCTGGCAGTGCCGCCGCACGGCGGACATCGCGGATGCTCTTCGCGAAAAGCGCGGCGTGAGCGAGCTTGTGGCCGAGAAAACGGGATTGCATATCGACGCCTACTTTTCCGCGACGAAGATCAAGTGGCTGCTCGACCACGTCCCCAGCGCGCGGGAAAAGGCCGAGCGCGGCGAAATTTTATTCGGTACGGTGGAGACATGGCTCATCTGGAGGCTGACGGGCGGCAAGGTCCACGTGACGGACTACTCGAACGCCAGCCGCACGATGCTCTTCAACATCCACACGCTTTCGTGGGATGAAGAGCTCTGCGCGCTGCTGGACATTCCGATGAACATTCTGCCGCGTCCCGTGTCCAACTCCGAGGTCTACGGCACGGTGGCGGAGGGCATCGAAGGGCTCGAAGAGCTCGCGGGCGTGCCGATCTGCGGCGCGGCGGGTGACCAGCAGGCGGCGCTGTTCGGGCAGGGCTGCTTTACGCGCGGACAGGCGAAGAACACCTACGGCACGGGCTGCTTCACGCTGATGAACGTCGGCGGCGCGCCGGTGCGCTCGCGCGCGGGACTGGTGACGACGGTGGGCTGGAGCTTAAACGGCGAGACGACCTACGCGCTCGAGGGCAGCGTCTTCAACGCGGGCTCGGTCATTCAATGGCTGCGCGACGAGCTGCAAGTCATTTCGACCTCGCACGAGTGCGACATTCTGGCAGAATCCGTTCCCGACAGCGGCGGCATTTACTTGGTGCCCGCGTTCACGGGCCTCGGTGCGCCGTATTGGGATATGTATGCGCGCGGCTGCGTCGTGGGCATCACGCGCGGCACGACGAAGGCGCACTTCGCCCGCGCAGTGCTCGAATCCATCGCCTATCAGGTCACCGACCTGATGACCGCCATGCGGCAGGACGCCGGCTGCGAGATCTCCCTTCTGCGTGTCGACGGCGGCGCGAGCGTCAGCGATTTGATGATGCAGTTTCAGGCGGATTTGCTGCGCATTCCGGTCGACCGGCCCGCGATGGTCGAGACGACGGCGTTTGGCGCGGCATTGCTCGCGGGTCTGGCCGCGGGCGTGTGGAAGGACTTGGACGAGCTGAGCACGCTCCGGTGCAGTGAGCGCGTCTTCACCCCCGAGCGGGCGCAGTACGAGTGTGAGGAGCTGTACCGCGGCTGGAAGCGCGCTGTCGGCTGCGCACAGGGCTGGGTCGAGAAAAAGTGAACGCTGTCACAAAAAATTTATACTTTTGTCGTAAATTATCCATTGAAATGAAAGCTCCGGTAGCTTATACTGACAATAACAAACCCGAGGACACGGTTTGAAAGGAGAAAGTATTATGGCATTTTTCGATAACTTCAGCAAGAAGGTTCAGGACGTCGCGTTCGTGGCGACTGAGAAGGCACAGCAGGTCGCGGCCGTTGCCGGTGAAAAGGCAAATGCCGTTGCCGATAAGGCCAAGACCGAGTATGAGATGGCATCTGAGCGCCGCAGCATGGACAAGAACTACCGCGCCATCGGCGAGTGGTATGTTTCCACGCTCGAGGGTGACGCGCCCGAAGCGGTCGCCGATATCGTCGCGGCCATCAAGGCCTCTCAGAAGAAGCTTGCCGCTTACGAGGCCGCCAAGGCTGAGGCTGCCGCTGCCAAGAAGGCGCAGGAGCCCATCATCGAGGTGACCATCGAGAAGGACGCGGAAGAGGAAGCGCCCGCTGCGGAGGAACCCAAGGAGCCTTCCAAAGCCGAGGAGACCAAGGAGGACTAAGTCCTTCCCAATGTGCGGCGCAGCACTGGCTGCGCCGCTTTTTTCCAGCTTAGGGTAAATCTGGTCTGCATAATTTGTTTTGTTTTGACTATATGAATAATACCAGGACGGGATATAATACGGCCAACAACCAAAACAAAGGAGCACCCGATCATGAACGATAAAAAGATCAGAAAGCTTGTCCTTGCCGCACTGCTTGCGGCGCTTGTCTGCGTGGCGACGATGGTCGTGCAGATCCCCTCTCCGATGCAGGGCTATGTGAACCCTGGGCGACTGCTTCGTGCTGCTGTCCGGCTGGCTGCTGGGCCCCTGGTATGGCTTTGCGGCGGGCGGCATCGGCTCGATGCTGGCAGACATTTTCCTCGGCTATGCGCACTACGCTCCGGGCACCCTGGTCATCAAGGGCGTGATGGCGCTGGTCGCTGCGCTGATGTATGAAAAGATGGGCCGCACTGCGACCTCCCGCATCGCCGGCGGCGTTGTGAGCGAGATCATCATGGTGCTCGGCTATTTCGGCTACGCTTCTCTCCTGCTGGGCAAGGGCCTTGCCGCTGCGGCAAGCATCCCCGGCAACATCTTCCAGGGCGCGGTCGGCCTCGTGGTCGGCGTGCTGCTGGTCACGGTGCTTGAGCGCGCCAAGGTGACGGAGAAGCTGGCATAATAAATTTCTAAAGAGGTGTCAGATCATGGCGGGAATCGTACATGAGGTAGAAAATCATCGTCTGGTGGAACAGGCGGAGCAGGAGGCGGCAGAGGCGGCGCGCGAGCTTGCGGAGATCGCACATCTGCGCCGCGGACAGATTGTCGTCATCGGCTGCAGCACGAGCGAGGTCGTGGGCCATCAGGTCGGCAGCTGGTCGACGCCGGAGGTGGCGGACGCCATCTTCCGAGGGCTCTCCAGCGTATTTTCGCCCATGGGCGTGTATCTTGCCGCCCAGTGCTGCGAGCATTTGAACCGCGCGCTGATCGTGGAGCACGAGGCTGTGCCGAACGGCGAGATCGTCAACGTCCTGCCTCAGCCCAAGGCGGGCAGCTCGTTTGCGACGGCCGCGTACAAAGCGTTCCGCCATCCCGTGGCGCTCGAAGAGATACACGCCGACGCCGGACTTGACATCGGCGGCACGCTGATCGGCATGCACCTCAAAAAGGTCGCCGTTCCCGTTCGCTTGAAGCAGAACCGCATCGGTCAGGCCATTGTGCTGGCCGCGCGGACGCGTCCCAAATTCATCGGCGGCGAGCGTGCGATCTACGATGAGTCTCTCAAAGACGGTTATCCTGATTTCACCGATTGAACCAACACAGCAACAGAAAAAGCGCGATGCCCGATCTCGGGCGTCGCGCTTTTTCGTCGGTTCCTATCAAATTTTTCAGGCGAGGAAGCCCTTGAGAATCGTGTCTTCGGCCTCCTCCTCGGTGAGACCAAGGGTCTGGAGCTTTAAGAGCTGGTCGCCTGCGATCTTGCCGATGGCAGCCTCGTGGATGAGCTGCGCGTCGGTCGAATTCGCGGTGATGGCGGGGATGGATTCGATCGTGGCCTTGCCCATGATGATCGAGTCGCACTGCACATGGCCGAAGCACTTGCTGTTGCCGACGACCACGGGGTGGAAGATCTGCTTGGACTCATCCTGCGCAACAGAGCGGGAGATGACGCGGCCGCGCGCATCTTCGCCGTTGAGCTCGATCTCCATGTCGCTCTCGGCGTGCTGTTTGCCGTGAGTGAGAAGGCGCTCGGTGATGACGGCCTCGGCGCCCTTGCCGCAGACGATCTTCGTCTTGCGCACGGTGGAGTCGATGCCGCGGATCTGCACGGTCTCCATCTGGATGCTCGCGCCCTCGTCAAGGTAGACGATCGTGGTGGGGTTCATCACGCGCGTGCCGCTGCCGTCGCCCTCGCCGTAGTGCTTTTCCACATAGCGTACGTGGGAGTTTTTGCCAATGTAGAAGGTGTGGATGCCGTCATGGCGGCTCTCGTTGCAGCCGGAGTTGTGGATGCCGCAGCCTGCGACGATGTCGATGTCGCAGTTTCGCCGACGTAGAAGTCGTTGTAGACCATTTCGGTCACGCCGCTCTTGCTGATGATGACGGGGATGTGGCACTGCTCGCCCTTCGTACCGTCCTTGATGCGGATGATGATGCCGCTTTTACCCTCGGGCTGCGGGTCGATGGTGATGTGCTCGGTGGACTGGCGCGCCTCGCATCCGCCGTCCTTTCGAATGTTGAACGCGCCGACGGGCTTGCCCGTCAGGTCGGCGATCTTTTCAAGCAGGGAAGCGTCGATTTCGGTGATCATATTGTGTACTACCTCCTTACTTGTTCAGCACCGGGCAGGAGCCCAGCGTGTCCGCCATGATGAGCGGGAAAATTTCTTCTGTGCTGCCGCGGTGCTTGAGCTCGCCGCCGCCCACGACAACGATCTCGTCGGCGAGCTGGATGATGCGCTCCTGATGCGAGATGATGATCATCGTCGCAAGCTCGCGCTGGCGCAGCTGCTCGAACGTCTCAGTCAGGCGGGCGAAGCTCCACAGGTCGATGCCGGCCTCAGGCTCGTCGAAGATCATCAGCTCGCTGCCGCGGGCAAGGAGCGTTGCGATCTCGATGCGCTTGACCTCGCCGCCGGAGAGGGAGACGTCGACCTCGCGGTCGAGATAGTCGTTGGCGCAGAGGCCTACCTGTGTGAGGTACTTGCAGCACTTGTCCTTGCTGAGGTTTGCATCGCCCGAGGCGATGGTCAGAAGGTTGCGCACCGTGATGCCCTTGAAGCGCGGCGGCTGCTGAAAGCCGTAGCTGATGCCGAGTTTCGCACGCTCGGTGATGCCAAGGTGCGTGATGTCCTGACCGTTGAAGAGGATCTGGCCGCCCGTCGGCGTGACAAGGCCCATGATGACCTTGGCGAGCGTCGTCTTGCCGCCGCCGTTGGGGCCGGTGAAGACGATGAGCTTGCGGTCAGGAATGTCGATGGAAATGTCGTTTAAGATCGTCTGCTCTCCCTCAGGGGTGGAGACGGTATAGGTGATGTGCTTCAGTTCCAGCATGAAAAGAAGACCTCCTTACAGAAACTGCCATTGCTTGTCTTTAGTATGGACCGGATGGCAGAGAATGAAAAGTTGCAAATGCAACAAAATGCACAAAAATACAAAACAAATGTAGTTTACCAGAAAAAATGGAAAAAATCAACGAGAGAGGTACGATTTTCAAGATTTTCTTTTTCCCTGCGGGAAATAGGAAAATATCGGCTCTGCACGCCTGAAAAATGCACGCATAGGATAGAGACGAGAACCGTTCCGGAAAGGGGAAGAAGAACATGACGGAAATAAAAAAGCCCTGTGCCTGCGACTATGAAGCATGCCGCGAGGTGTGGAAGCGCGTCGCGCCGGGGGAGGACCCGTACCCGATGGCGGACAATGCAAACACACAGATGAGCGCACAGGATAGCGAGCTCACGCTCCCGGGCGCGGAGGCGAACCCTTGCTGCATGGGCAGCGAGGCAAGCGTATCGGTCGAGGTGCTGCAGGGCTTTCTGCGCGAGGAACTTGGCGACGCGCAGGTGTACGCGTATCTCTCCTCGTGCACGCCGCGGCGCGAGATGGCGCGAGCCTTCCGCGCGCTGAGCGAGGACGAGAAGCGCCACGCGCGCGATCTGGCTGCCGCGATCTACTTAATCACCGGCAAGGCATACTGCCCGCGCGTGTGCGTGGAGCAGCCGGATACGTGCGACCTCTGCGCGCTGCTGCGCAGCCTCTACCATGCGGAGGCCTGTGCGGGCTACAATTACGCCCGCGCGGGAGAGGAGACGCTGGATCTGTGCCTCAGCAAGCTGTTTGCGGCGATGAGCGAAGACGAATACCGCCACGCAGAGCTCTTGATGAAGCTCCTCGGGCGGAAGATGAACGTCTGACGAGCAGAAAAAAGCGGAGCAGGAGAAATCCTGCTCCGCTTTGCTGTGCTTGGGTCATTCGATCGAGATGATATAGTAATAGACCGGCTGGCCGCCGCAGATCAGATTGACCTCGGCATCCGGGCACTTGCGGGTGAAGGCGTCGCACGCCTTGCGCGCGTCCTCTTCATTCACATCCTCGCCGTAGAAGACGGTGATGAACTCCGCTTCGCGGGACGCTGCCTCGTCGGAGAGCCCGTCGAGCAGCGCGGAGACGTCGCGGTCGGTGCCGAGCAGCTTGCCGTCCAGAAGTGCCAGATAATCGCCCTCGTGGATGTCGAAGCCGTCAAAATCGGAATTGCGCGCGGCGTAGGTGATCTGCGCGGTGGAGACGCACTGCGCGGCGTCCGTCATCGCCTTGGCGATGGCGTCTGCATCGCTCATGTCGGGATCGACGGCCATCATCGCGCTCACGCCCTGCGGGATGGAGGCGGTTGGGATGACCACGACGGTCTTCTCCGTCAGGCCGATGCACTGCTGTGCGGCCATGATGATGTTCTTGTTGTTCGGCAGCACGAAAACGGTGTGCGCGGGGACCTTTTTGATCTCCTTGAGGATGCTCTCGGTCGAGGGATTCATAGTTTGTCCGCCGCTGATGACGCCGTCGGCGCCAAGGTCGGTGAAGACGTTCGCAAGGCCCTTACCCGCGCAGACCGCGAGGAAGCCAAAGTCCTTTTCGGGCTCGGCTTCACCGGCATTTTCGTGCTCGGCGGCTTCGAGCTCCTGCTCGATGGCCTCAAGGTCGTCGGTGGACTGGGCCTTGCCGCCGGCGGCGAGCTGCTGGGCCTGCGTGCGCATGTTCTCGATTTTCGCGAGCTCGAGCGTGCCGTACTTCTGCGCCTCGGTCAGCGCCTCGCCCGGAATGTCGGTGTGAACGTGGACTTTGAAAGCCTCGTCGTCCTCGCCGATGACGAGCGAATCGCCGATGCCGTCGAGGAAGCGGCGGAACGGCTCAATGCTGCGTCCGCTCTTGCGGACGATGAACACGGTGTCGAACGTGAAGGTGATGTCCTCTTCGTTGAGCATGGCAAAATCGGCCTTCTCCTGTGCATTCTCTTCGGTGAGCTCGGGGCGCTCCTCGCCGCGCAGGGCGCTGAGCATACCGCCGAGAATCAGCAGGAAGCCCTTGCCGCCCGCGTCGACGACGCCGGCCTTTTTGAGAACGGGGTTCATGTCAGTCGTCTGCGCGAGCGTGATCTCGCCCTGGGCGATGGCCTGCTCGATGACGTACTCGACGCTGTTGTGCTCCTCGGCCGCGTTCACGGCGCGCTCGGCAGCGAGACGCGAAACGGTCAGGATCGTGCCCTCGGCGGGCTTCATCACGGCGTTATACGCCGCGGCGACACCCTCCTGAAGCGCGGCGGCAAACGCCGCGCCGTCGGCCTCCTTGCAGCCCTTGAGCTCCTTGGAGATGCCGCGGAAGAGAAGCGACAGAATGACGCCGGAGTTGCCGCGCGCGCCGCGCAGCAGCGCGGACGCCGTGACAGAGGCGGCCTGATCGACCGTCGCGGGCTCGATCTTCTTGAGCTCCTGCGCCGCGGTCTGGATGGTAAGACTCATGTTCGTGCCCGTGTCGCCGTCGGGAACGGGGAATACATTCAAATCATTGATAGCTTGCTGTGCCTGTGCGATGGAGACGGTGCCGAAGAGCAGCATCTCCTTGAACATGGCACCATTGATGGTATCGTGCATAGGATGATGTCCTCCTCGGTTTTTACATATTCATGCTGTCGACGCAAACGTCGATGCTGCGGATGCTTGCGCCGGTGTTTTCGCTGACCATATAGCGCACCTGATTGATGATGGAGCGGCAGACGGCGGCGATGTTCACGCCGTGCTCCACAACGATGTGCAGCTCGATGGAAATGTCCCCTTCTTCGTGGGGAATGATGCGCACGCCCTTGCTCATCGCCTCGCGGCGCAGCAGGTGGACGAGCCCGTCGGTCATCGAGCGGTAGGCCATGCCCTTGACGCCAAAGCAGCTCGTGGCCGCGGCGCCGGTGATATTAGACAGGGCGGCGTCGGAAATGCTGACTTCGCCCTTTTCGGTTTGTAGCCTGATCATGGAAGATACTCCTTTCTCCCTGGTCGATATGATATGACTATATCATTATATACGAAGCGGTGCAGAATAACAAGAGAAAATATTTTGCGTAAAATGCGGGAAAATGTCAAGGACTCTATTGAAAATAAACGGAAATTCACGTATTATGGAAACTAACGAGTTCATTGCGCCCGCTTTGGGCGCTGCGGAGGGATAAACATGAGAGTTATCACAGGCTCGGCGCGCGGACGGCGGCTGGGCGAGCTCAAGGGCATGGAGACCCGCCCGACGACCGACAAGGTCAAGGAAAGTATTTTTAATTGTATCCAGTTCGACGTGGAGGATGCGCGCGTGCTCGATCTTTTTGCGGGCACGGGGCAGCTCGGCATCGAGGCGCTCTCTCGCGTGGGGCAAAAAGCGCGCTTTTTGTTGACAAGCGTGCAGACGCGGTCAAGCTCGTGCGCGAAAATCTCGCGCTGTGCCATCTGGAAGAAAACGCGCAGGTCATCTGCGGTGATTCGCTCGCCGCGCTCGGCACGCAGAGCGGGAGGTTCGACATCATCTTCCTCGATCCGCCGTACGAAAGCGGACTTTTGGAGCAGGCGATGGAAAAGATCGCGCAGTTTGACATTTTATCACCCCATGGTATAATGGTCGCGGAAAGTCCGCAGAACCAGACGCTTCCCGAGCTTCCCACGCCGTACGGACTGTATCGCGAGTACCGCTACGGCAAGATCAAGGTGAGCATCTATCACCGCGCGGTGGAGGAAGAGGCATGAGAATCGCAGTGTTTCCCGGCTCGTTTGACCCTGTGACGATCGGACATCAGGACATTATCGCGCGCGCATCGAAGCTCTTTGACCGCGTGTATGTGTCCATCGTGCCGAACGGGACGAAGACGCACCCGATGTTCACCGACGAGCAGAAGCTCGCGCTCATGCGCGCGAGCGTCGAGGAGTTCCCCAATGTGGAAGCTGAGCTCGGCGGCGGACTTCTGACCGACTACGCGCTGCGCAAAAACGCGCAGTTTCTCGTGCGCGGTGTGCGCAACAGCGTGGATTTTGACGCCGAGCAGCAGCTTTCGCTCATCTATCGCGATGTGTCGGACGGCGCGCTCGAAACGGTGCTGCTGGTCGCGGAACCGAAGTATCAGCACATCAAAGCTCCACGATGGTGCGCGAGATGATCAAATACGGACAAGACCTTGAAAAATATATGCCGCTGCGCGCGGCGGCGGAGCTTGTGAAAGGATGGAGAGAAGACCATGGCGAACAATGATGTGCAGCATCTTTTTGGATATGCTTTATACGAGATGATCGACGGCGCGAAGAACGCGCCGCTGACGAGCGACAAGTGCATTTTCGAACCGCGACGAGGCGCTCGACCTGCTCGACGAGATCCGCGCCCAGCTGCCGGTGGAACTTTCCCGCGCGCAGGAGCTCATCCGCGCAAAGGAGGACTATGTCAAGGCCGCCAAGCGCGACGTCGAGCGCATGATGCAGCAGGCCGAGCAGGACGCGAAGAACAAGGTCTCCGAGACCGAGGTGCTCGGTATCGCCCGCGAAAAGAGCCACGAGATCATCAAAAGGCCGAGGACCGCTCGCGCGAAATGTACCGCGTGGCCAACGAGTACACCGAGGATGCGCTGCGCCGCACCGAGGAGGCCATCCGGATGGCGCTCGAGGAGGTCAAGCAGTCCCGCGTGCGCTTCCGCGCCGCCTCTGCCGAGCAGATGCAGAAGCGCCGCGAGGAGCTGGCACAGTCAGCTGAAAAGCAGATACAGAACGGATAAAATTTTGTCAAAAGTGACAAAAACCGACATGATCGGTAGACATAATCTATATTTGGGCATAGCATAAAGGGCCGCCACAAAATATTGTGGCGGCCCTTTTTTAACCAAAACCAAAGTAGAACAGGCGTTTTAAAAATACGGTGCACTGGCCGAATTTTTGCAGGAAAAAGCGATAAAAGGCTTGAAATCTCAGGGAAATTTCTGCTTGCATTTTTTATGTGAATCTCGTATACTCAAAACAAGGGTGGGGGAAAGTGGTGTATCATACCATGAAAATGGCTTACTTTCCCACATAAGCATCAGATCGGACGCGGCACGGCTTTTTCCAAAATGAAGAAAAAGGCCGCGCTTTCGTGCCCTCTGTATGCGAAAATGCACAGAAAAAGGGGGTCAGCCGCCGTGACGGGTCAGTATCAGCACACGATCGACGCCAAGGGGCGGCTCTTTATCCCCGCGAAGCTGCGCGAGGAGCTCGGCGACACGTTTTATGTCACCATGGGCATGGACTCCTGCCTGAGCATCTATTCCGACGCCTCCTGGGCGCGCTTCACCGAAAAGTTTGAAAGCCTGCCCTACACGAAGACCAAGGCCATGCGCCCGCTCTTCGCCAACGCCGCCAAGTGCGAGCCCGACGCGCAGGGACGCATCGTCCTGCCGCAGAAGCTCAGAGCCTACGCCCACCTTGAAAAAGACGTGGTCGTGATCGGCGTTTCGAACCGCGCCGAGATCTGGAATGCGGAGAAGTGGGCAGAGATCGAGGCCGAGGAGCTCAATCCCGAGAATCTGGCCGCCGTGATGGAAGAGCTGGGATTCTGATATGGAAGAGAACTACGGCCATAAACCGGTACTGTTGCACGAGTGCCTCGGCGCGCTCGCCATCAAGCCCGACGGCATCTATGTGGACGGCACGCTCGGCCGCGCCGGACATTCGCTCGAGATCGTGCGCCGCCTGACGACGGGCCGTCTCATTGCGCTTGACCGTGACGAGACCGCGATCGAAGCGGCAAACCGCCGCCTCGGCGATTATTTGGACAAGGTCACGCTCGTCCACAGCAATTTCAGCGCGCTCGACGCTGTGCTGCACGAGCTGGGCGTCCGCGGCGTGGACGGGATGCTCTTTGACCTCGGCGTTTCCTCCCCGCAGCTCGACGATGCGCAGCGCGGCTTTTCCTACAAGCAGGACGCGCCGCTCGATATGCGCATGGACGAATCCGCCGCACTGACCGCGCGCGAGGTCGTGAATACCTATTCTTATGAAGAGCTGCGCCGCATCCTCTTTGAATACGGCGAGGAGCGCTATGCGCCCGCCATCGCGAAGAGAATTTGCCAGCACCGCGAGCAAAAGCCCATCGAAACGACGCTTGAGCTCGCCGATATCATCCGTTCGGCCATGCCCGCGAGCGCGCTGCGCGAAAAGCAGCACCCTGCCAAGCGCAGCTTTCAGGCCATCCGCATTGCCGTGAACGACGAGCTGGGCGAGCTTCCGCCGATGCTCGACGCGGCGGAGAAAAATCTGAAACCGGGCGGACGGCTCGCGGTCATCACGTTCCACTCGCTCGAAGACCGCATCGTCAAGAAGAAATTACAGGAGCTTGCACAGGGTTGCATCTGCCCGCCGGAATTTCCGGTGTGCGTGTGCGGACGAAAGCCAAAGGTCAAGCTCATCACAAGAAAGCCCATCGTTTCGGGCGAAGAAGAACTCGCAGAGAATCCCCGTGCCCGCAGCGCCAAGCTGCGCGTCGCGGAAAAGTGCTGACAACAGCCGAAAATACGCAAAAGAAAGGAGATCGCCATGGCCAGCCGCAGAGAGCAGAACATGAAATACCGCCGCTACAGCGGACGAGTCAATGGCAATCTCGCTTACGATCCCGCCTACGAAGAGCGCCAGCGCAGGCTGCGCCGCGAGCGTGAATACGAGCGCGAGCACGAGCGTCAGCGCGAGGAATTCATGCGTCCCCCGCAGCGGAAGATGCAGAAAAAGGCTGCGCCCGTCCGCCGTCAACGCGAAAAGGTCTCGCTCGGCACGCTGTGCGGCTTTATGGCGCTGGCCGCAATGGTCGCGCTGATGATCATGTGCCGCGCACAGCTGACGGAAATCTCCGCGCAGGTCGTCTCCGTGCAGAAGGAGATCTCCACGCTCGAGGACGAGCATGTCGCGCTGCTCACGCGCTACGAAAAAACCTTTGACCTCACCACCATCAAGGAGGCGGCGGCCGCAGCCGGTATGGCCAAGCCCAGCGCCTCGCAGGTCTACTACATCGACCTGTCGGAGCCCGACAGCGTGGTCGTCTACCAGCAGAAGAGCCAGAACGTTTTGTCGCGGGCGCTCACGTCGCTTGGCAACGGCGTATGCGCAGTGGTGGAATATTTCAAATGAGCGAAGCTATACATAAGGAGTAAGGAGCTTCCTTACTCCTTTTCCATTTTTAAGGAGGATGAACGACTGTGGCACCACGCCCCCAGAACCAGAAAAGACGGCCCGAATCCGCGCGCCGCGCAAACCGCATCATTCAGACAAGAACGCTGCTGCTTCTGGGCGCGTTCGGCGTGCTGACGTTTGTGCTGCTCTTCACCAAACTCTATCACTGGCAGATCACCGAGCATGACGAGCTCCAGTCCGTCGCTGTGCGCCAGCAAACGCTGCGCACCACCGTGGAGGCGAGCCGCGGCACGATCTACGATCGAAACGGCACCATCCTCGCGATGTCCGCCTCGGCGGAGGATATTTTCATCTCTCCGAAGGAGATCATCGAAAACGATCAGGATCAAAACCTGATCGCGGGCGGCCTTGCTGAAATTCTGGACCTTGACCCCGCTGACATTCTCAAAAAGATGGAGAAAACGAACTCGCAGTACGAAGAGCTCAAGAAAAAGGCGGACGATGAGCTCGCCGACAAGGTGCGCGAATTCATCAATGAGAACGACCTCAAGGGCGTTTTCATTCGTCCGACGAGCAAGAGGACCTATCCCAAGGGGACGCTCGCCTCACAGGTCATCGGCTTTGCCAATGAAAACGGCGGTGCGATGGGCCTTGAGGCGGCGTACAACGACGAGCTGACCGGTGAGAACGGTATGGTCGTCACCGCGCGCGACCGCGACGGCCGCTCCGTGCTCTACCAGTACGACCAGTATTTCGACGCGGAAAACGGCTGCGACCTGCAGACCACGCTCGACACGACCATCCAGTATTACCTTGAGAAAGGTGTGCAGGAGCTCGAGGCGCGCTTCGGCACTGGCAAGGGCGCCGAGGGCATCGTCATGGATGTCAACACCGGCGCGGTGCTGGCGATGGCGTCGCTGCCGACCTACGACTTGAATTCCCCCGGCACGGTCTACAACGACTTTCTGACCTCCGGCATGACGGAGGAGCAGGTCCTCGAAAACATGAGAGACCTTCTCAACAAGCAGTGGCGCAGCAAGGCCATCAACGACACCTACGAGCCGGGCTCCACGTTCAAAACACTGACGCTCGCGATGGCGCTTGAGGAAAACGTTGTCGACCTGAACACGGGCTTCTATTGCAGCGGCAGCGTAAAGATCGAGGGCGAGACCATCAACTGCTCCAAGCGCGCGCCCGGTCACGGCCAGCAAAACCTGACGCAGGCGTTCGCCAACTCCTGCAACCCCGCGTTCATCAACATCGGCCTTCGCATCGGCAACGACATGTTTTACCAGTACATGCTGGACTTTGGCCTGACGGAGAAGACCGGCGTCGACACCACGGGCGAGGCCAGCGGCTTCGTCAACAGCGAAATTAAATATTCGACGCTGGCGCTGGCGTGCTACGCCTTCGGCCAGAACTTCAACGTCACGCCCATCGCGCTGCTGGCGGCGCAGTGCGCCTGCGTCAACGGCGGCTACCTCTATACGCCCTATCTTGTCGAAGAGATCACCGACCAGGACGGCAATGTCGTCTCTAAGCACGACTCCACGCCCATCCGTCAGGTCGTCTCCGAGGAGACGTCCGCGCTTGTGCGCGACATCATGGAGTATGAGGTCACAAGCGGCACGGGCAAGAACGGTCAGGTCGCGGGCTACCGCATCGGCGGCAAGACCGGCACGGCCGATAAGGTCGGCGGCGGCGTCATCGTCTCGTTCGTGTGCTTCGCCCCCGCGGATGACCCGCAGGTGATGATGCTCCTGACGCTCGACGAGCCGAGCAAGTGGACCGGTACCTACGTTTCCGGCGGTAACATGGTCGCCCCCGTGGCGAGTTCCGTCATGGGCGAGATCCTGCCGTATCTCGGCATTGAGCCGAGCTACACCGCTGAAGAGCTCGTCGGCGCGGATAAGACTGTGCCGAACGTCGTCGGCCTCAGCAAGGACGCGGCGGCCGAGCGCCTGAGCGCGAACGGCTTCAGCTTCCGCACCGTCGGCAGCGGCGATACCGTCACCGACCAGACGCCCGCAGGCGGCGCGATCGTACCGAACAGCGCGGAGATCATCCTCTACCTCGGCGCGGAGAAGTCGACTGACAAGTGCATCGTCCCGAACGTCGTGGGCGACAGCGCCGCGACCGCGAACCAGAAGATCGTGAACGCGGGGCTCATCATGGGCGTTTCCGGCGCGACGAACGCAAGCTCGTCCACGGTGCGCGCCATCTCGCAGAGCATCGCCGCGGGCACGGAGGTCGAGGCCGGTACGGTCGTGCGCGTCCAGTTCAGCGACAGCTCGGTGCGCGACTAAAGACAGCAAGACCCAATTCCGAAAGGAATTTTTCAAACGCAGTTATCTGAGCTTATTTCCGCATTAGAAGACAAAACGGTGCATGCGCCGCCTGACCTGATAGTCAGAGGCCTTGCGCTCGATTCCCGCAAGGTAGAAGAGGGATTCCTCTTCTTCGCCCTGCCGGGGGAGAAGGAGGACGGCGGCGAGTTTATCGCCGAAGCCAAAGCGCGCGGCGCGGTCTGCGCCGTGTGCGAGCATCCGCCGGAGACGGAAATTCCCTATATCTTAGTGCCGGATGCGCACAAAGCGCTTGCGCTTTGCGCGGCAGTATGGTATGGTACTCCGGCGGGAAAACTCACCGTGGTCGGCGTGACCGGCACAAACGGCAAAACGACCACGACGTATCTTATCAAACAGCTCTTGGAGCGCACGAAGGGCGCGAAGGTCGGACTGATCGGCACGAATCAGAATTTGATCAGCGACAAGACCATCCCGACCGACCGCACAACGCCCGACGCGCTGACCGTGCAGCGCCTGCTCGCCCAGATGGTCGATGCGGGCTGCACCTATGCCGTGATGGAGGTCTCTTCCCACGCGCTGATGCAGAGCAGGGTAGAAGGAATCCGATTCCGCGTCGGTGTTTTCACGAACCTGACGCAGGATCATCTTGACTACCACGGCACGATGGAGGCCTACTGCGACGCGAAGTCGAGGCTTTTCGACCAGTGTGACATCGCCTGCGTCAACGGTGACGATGCGTGGACGGAGCGCTTGCTCGCCAGCTTTACGAGCGAGCGGATTACATTCGGGCAGGGCATAACGAATGACCTTGTCGGCTGGCGTGCCCGCTACGAAAACGACTGTGTGCGCTTTACCGCCTGCACCGACTTCGACCACGAGGAGACGAGGATCGGCATCCCCGGCGGCTTTTCGCTCTATAACGCGCTCGCGGCGCTCTGCGCCGTGCAGGCGCTCGGCGTGCCGCTTTCCGACGCGGCAAAAGCGCTGACGGAATGTGTCGGCGTTAAGGGGCGGTGCGAGGTCGTACCGCTTGATGCACCGTTCACCGTCATCATTGACTATGCGCACACGCCCGACGGGCTCAAAAATATTCTCTCCACGGTCTGCGGCTTTGCCGACGGGCGCGTCATCGCGCTCTTTGGCTGCGGGGGAGACCGCGATAAGACGAAGCGATCCCGCATGGGCCGCATCGCCGCGGCGCTCTCGGACTTCGTTGTTCTCACGAGCGACAATCCCCGCACCGAAGACCCTTACACCATCCTGCGCGATGTGCTCCCCGCCATTTTGGAGAGCAGAACGCCGTTTGCCGTCATCGAAAACCGGCGCGAGGCCATCGGTTTTGCTCTGCGCGAGGCGAAAGCGCGCGACGTCGTCGTCCTCTGCGGCAAGGGGCACGAGACCTATCAGGAGATCGGAACGATAAAATACCACCTCGACGAGAGGGAGGTCGTGCGCGAGAGGTTCGCGCAAGTACAAAGGAAGGACGCCGCCGACGCGGCGAAGGAAAACGAACATGAAGATCATCATTGCCTGCATACTGAGCTTCGCGGTCTCCGCGATCACGGGAAAATTTCTGGTCCCTGAGCTGAGAAAGCTCAAGGCCGGACAGAGCATCCGCGAGGACGGCCCCACCTGGCACGCCGGAAAGGCCGGCACGCCGACAATGGGCGGCTTAATGTTCATCCTCGGCATCTTCGTCTCTATCCTGATCTGCGGCTGGAAGGGCATGATGGCGGGGGACTTTGAGCACCTCTACATCTTCTTTTTTGCGCTGATCTTCGGCGGCATCGGCTTTTTAGACGACTTTGAAAAGGTGAAGCACAAGCAGAACCTCGGCCTCACGGCCATCCAGAAGTTCCTGCTCCAGCTCGCCGCGGCGGTCGCGTTCCTCTGCCTGATGCGCTTTGAGGGCATGCTGACGCCGAACCTCTACGTGCCGTTTTTCAACACGCAGATCGTCATGAGCTGGTGGGTGTACATGGTGTTTGCGGCGTTTGTCATCGTCGGCACGGTCAACGCCGTCAACATCACGGACGGCATCGACGGCTTGGCCGGCAGCGTGACGGTGCCGGTCGGCCTGTTTTTCACCGTGCTCGCCATCTGGTGGCAGGGCTATGAGCAGCTCGGCATTTATGCTGCGGCGCTCGTCGGGGGAATTCTCGGCTTCCTCATCTATAATTTCCACCCCGCCAAGGTCTTCATGGGCGACACAGGCTCGCTGTTTCTCGGCGGCACGGTGGCGGCGCTCGCCTTTGCCTACGATATGCCGCTCGTGCTGATTCCCGTCGGCTTTGTCTACATCTGCGAGACGCTGTCCGACATTTTGCAGGTCATCTACTTCAAGGCGACGCACGGCAAGCGCCTTTTCAAGATGGCGCCGCTGCACCACCACTTTGAGCTCTGCGGCTGGAGCGAGGTAAAGCTCGTCGCCGTGTTCACCAGCGTGAGCGCGCTGTGCTGTCTGGCGGCGCTGTTCGGAGTACTCAACAGATTTCATTTTTGAGAAACGGCAAGCCGTTTCTCAAAAATGAGAGGGGATGCGCGGCGCTCTGTGCCTCGCCGCCCTTGGCGGCTCGACACTCACTCTGCGAGAAGTATTTTTCGCCACGCACCGGTCGCGGCGAAAAATGATTAAAAATATTTCGCGCCTGCGGGCGCGAAAGTCTGCGACGCTTGGTTGCAAAATGGAGGCAAACTCGCGCAGAGCGCGAGTTTGCAATCAGTATGAAAGGGGGAAGACTGCATGACCAAGGAAGAACGCTTGCTGCGGCAGGAGCAGCGCGAGCGGGCGAAGGCCATCGAGGCGGCAGCGCGCGAAGCGGGCCGCGGACCGCTGGACCTTCCGTATCTTCTGCTGGTGCTTACGCTCGTGGGCGTGGGCCTGATCATGCTGTTTTCCGCCAGTTTCCCCTCGGCCTACTATGAAGAGGGTAACCCCGCGTACTACCTCATCCGTCAGGGCATTTTTGCGATCCTCGGTATCACGGCGATGTTTATTGTCGGCAAGATCAATTACGAGCGCTATCGCGCGGTGGCGAAGATGCTGCTGATCTTTTCCATCATCCTGCTGGTGCTCGTTCTGATCCCGGGCATCGGCACGGGCCGACTGACGCACGGCGCACAGCGCTGGATCCGTCTCGGACCCATCCAGTTCCAGCCGTCTGAGATCACCAAAGTCGGCATCATCCTCTATTTTGCCGACAGCATTTCGAAGAAAAAAGACAAAATGGCCACGCTGCGCTACGGCATCGTGCCCTATGTTGCCATCCTCGGCGTGATTGCGGCGCTGATGGCGAAGGAGCCGCATCTTTCCGGTATGGTGCTGCTGCTCGGCATCGGCGCTGTGATGATGTATGTCGGCGGCATCCGCAACTACTGGGTCGGTCTCGGCTTTGCGCTGGTGCTGCTGGTGATCTACGCCTTTGCGACCGGCATCATCACCTATAACTCGAGCCGAATCGACATCTGGCTCGACCCGTTCAACGAAGAGTGGATGCGCGATAAGGGCTATCAGATCCGGCAGAGCCTGCTCTCCATCGGCTCAGGCGGTCTATTCGGACTGGGCCTTGGCAAGAGCCGGCAGAAGTTTCTGTTCCTGCCCGAAGAGCACAACGACTTCATCTTTGCCATCATCTGCGAGGAGCTCGGCCTTGTCGGCGCGACGATCATCATGGTCATGTTCGCGCTGCTCATCATCCGCGGCTACTGGATCGCCCTGCACGCGCGCGACCGTTTCGGCAGCCTCCTTGCCGTGGGCGTGACGACGCAGATCGCCCTGCAGGTATTTCTAAACATCGCGGTCGTGACGAATCTGATCCCGAACACGGGTATTTCGCTGCCGTTTTTCAGCTACGGCGGCACGGCGCTTGCCGTGCAGTTGGCCGAGGTCGGCATCGTACTGAGCGTTTCGCGCCAGATGCGCTGACGCGGGAAGGAGAAAACGGCTATGAAGGTCATCTTTACCTGCGGCGGCACGGCAGGACACGTCAACCCCGCACTCGCGCTCGCGGGCTATATGCGGGAAAAGGACGCGGGAACGCAGATCTTATTCGTCGGCGCGGAGCGCGGACTGGAGCGCGATTTGATCGCGCACACGGACTATCCGTTCCGTACGGTGAACATTTCATCGTTCCACCGCTCGTTTAGGCTTGCGGAGATCAAGCACAACCTTGTCTCGCTCAAAAATCTCGCCCACGCCGAGCGTGAGGCGAACGCGATCTTAAATGATTTTCACCCCGACCTGATCGTCGGCACCGGCGGCTACGCGAGCTATCCACTTGTGCGCTACGGCGCAAAGGCGGGCATCCCCACGGCGGTGCACGAGTCGAACATCGTGCCGGGGCTGACGACGCGGCAGCTGGAGCCCCACTGCGACCGCATCATGGTTGGCTTCGAGGACTGCCGCGCGCACTACAAGCACCCCGAAAAGGTGGTCGTGACCGGTACGCCCGTGCGCGGCGACTTCTTCACGATCAGCAAGCAGCAGGCGAAGGAAAAGCTCGGCATGAACGACGGGCGCAAGCTCATCGTCTCGTTCTGGGGCAGCCTCGGGTCGAACGCGATGAACCGCGCGATGGCGGAGTTTCTGGCGCTTGAGAGCGCGAAGGAGCCCTTTTACCATATCCACGGCGTCGGCGAGATCTGCTGAAGCCGATGCAGCAGTGGATGCACGATGACGGGTTGGAGATCACCGAGCATCCCGCGCTCGACGTGCGCGAGTACATCTACGACATGGCGACTGTCATGCGCGCCGCCGACCTCGTTATTTGCCGCGCGGGCGCGTCCACACTCAGCGAGCTGACGGCGCTCGGCGTTCCGGCGATTCTGGTGCCATCGCCCAACGTGACGAACCACCATCAGGAGAAGAACGCGGCGCTGCTCGGCGACCACGGCGCGGCGCTCGTGCTGCCGGAAGAGGGCCTTGACGGCAAGAAGCTCTTCGCCGCCGCGGCGGGCATCCTGAACGATCCGCAGCGGATGGAGACGATGTCTCAAAACATGGCGGCGCTCGGCATCCCCGACGCGACCAAGCGCATCTACGACACGGTGATGGCGCTGCTCAAGTGAAAGAGAATAAAAAGGAAGCGAGCCGTGAGGCTCGCTTCCTTTACTTTTGACGCTTTATTTCGCCTTCAAAATGAAATCCATATAGATGGGATTGTGGTCGGAGTAGCGATACCCTGCGTCGACGACATCGGCGGAGACGGCTTCGACGTTGTCGGAGACGAGGAAGCCGTCGACCGTCACGCGGAAGGTCGTCTCCTCGTTGTAGGGTTCGTTGGCCGTGCGGCAGGTGGCGACGGGATGGTCGACGTCAAACGGCACGACGAGGGAGAGCCCGTCGGGGATCGTCCCCTCGGGGATGGGCTGCGCCCAGGTGTCGTTCTCGCCGCCCGCGACGCCGAAGATCTCGGCAGAATTGCCGAGCAGGTCCTTATTGAAGTCGCCGCCCGCGACGCAGTAGTTGCCGTTTTCGTATTCCGCCAGCATATCGGCGCAGAGCATTTGCAGCTGCTCGGTCGCGATGGTGCCGTCGGACGTGTAGGCCGAAAGATGCAGGTTATAGAGCACCAGCTCCCTGCCGTTTTCCATCGGGACGCGGCTGACGGAGTAGCAGCGGTCCAGGTCGACGAGCTTCATGATGCCCGTCTCGATCGGCAGCGAACGGCGCACGGCGGACGAGATCGGATGGCGCGAGAGCGTCAGGATACCGGACTGGTTCGCGCCGTGGGGGTTAATAAGAGGATAGAAGAGGTACGGGCTGTCGTAATTCTGCGCGAATACCTTGTTAAATTCGCTGTTCCCCATCACATCGTCGAGATAAGCGTCCTCTCCGATGTGCCAGCTGCGCGTGCCGTAGATATCGACCTCCTGAAAGAGGGCGAAGTCGGGCGAAAGGTCCTTGACGAGCGAGACCTCGCCGCGCATATTCTCATCAACGGCCTGCCTGCTGCGGGCGCGGCTCTCCTTGCCGCCGTCCATGAAGAAGCTGTAATCGGCGCTGTACGCGCCGAAGCCTACGTTGGCCGACGAAACGCGATAGGTGACGCCGGTCTGCGGCGCGCCCTCCATCGGTGCGGCAGATGCGGCGTCGCAGTGCGCAACGCCAAGCTTCTGCATATCCTCCACACGGTAGTAGGCGGCAAAGACATAGATGACGTAAGCCAGCACGATCAAAACGAGCGCCAACAGAATATAGAGCGCGACTTTGAGCGTTTTTTTCATGAAAAAAGACTCCTTTCGGGGAGAAATATAATAGTCTCATTTTGCCACAAAGCGGGCGGGAAAGCAAGACAAAAAGAAGTTGACGCGCCGCGGCAAAATGGCTATACTGAAAATGCCTAACTATTGCCCTGCGAAAACCGGCAGTCACCCATTTCCCGCAAAAGCCATACGATGGAAAAGTAATGTGCTTGCGGGAGGGAACATGATGTGTGAGCTGTTGGTAGAGGGCGGGGAGCGCCTGTACGGAGAACTCACGATACAAGGCTCAAAAAACAGTGTGCTGCCGATTTTGGCGGCGACGCTTTTGTGCGCGGACACCTGCGTGATCGAAAATTGCCCGAAGCTGCGGGACGTGGATGCGTCCGTTGCCATTTTGCGGCACTTGGGCTGCTGCACGCACTGGGAGGACAGTGCGCTCGTGGTCGACACAGCGCGCATGGACCGCGCGGTCGTGCCCGACGCACTGATGCGAGAGATGCGCTCGTCGGTCATCTTTCTCGGCGCGATTCTGGCGCGCTGCAAGGAAGCGACGATCTGTTATCCCGGCGGCTGCGAGCTGGGGCCGCGTCCCATTGACCTGCACTTAAGCGCCCTGAGCGCCTTGGGGGCAGAGATCAGGGAGACGGGCGGCGAGCTCAAATGCCGCGGCGGAACGCTTCTCGGGAGCGATGTGTACTTACCCATGCCGAGCGTGGGCGCGACGGAAAACGCGCTCCTCTGCGCCTGCGGCGCAGACGGCGTGACGACGATCTACAACGCCGCGCGAGCCGGAGATCGTCGATTTACAGAACTTTATCAACGCGATGGGCGGCAACGTCCGCGGCGCGGGCGGTTCAATCATCACAGTCGAGGGAAAGCGCGCGCTGCACGGCGGGAAATACCGCATCATCGCCGACCGCATCGTGGGCGCGACGTATCTCTGCGCCGCGGCCTGCTGTGGGGGAGAGGTGCGCCTTCGCGGCGTCGACCCGCGGCCGCTTTCGACTGTGTCCGGCGCGCTGAGCGAGGCGGGCTGCACGGTCAAAAGCGGGGAGGACGATGTTTTCCTCCAAAGTGATGGCAGTCTCAGATCCATCCGCCCTGTGCGCACGGCGCCCTATCCGGGCTTTCCGACGGACGCGCAGCCGGTGCTGATGGCGGCGCTTTTGAAAAGCGCGGGCAGCACCGTTTTTGTAGAGAATATTTTTGAAAACCGTTACCGCCATGTCGACGAGCTGGCGCGCATGGGCGCGGAGGTGCGCGTCGCGGGGCGCGTGGCCGTCGTCACAGGACGAGAGCACCTGCACGGCGCGCGCGTCAAGTGCACCGACCTTCGCGCGGGCGCGGCGCTCGTCATCGCGGGATTGCAGGCCGACGGACTCACGCGCATTTCGCGCATCGAGCACATCGACCGCGGCTATGAGAGCATCGAGCGCGACCTTGGCGTGCTGGGCGCGCATGTGCGGCGGGAGACGGGTACATAAGCAAACGAAGAAAAAAGGCAGGAAAACTATGGCGTCAAAGCGAAGAAACAGACGGCGCAGGCGGGGAAGAGCCTCTTTCCCGCTGAGACTTTTGTGCCTCGCGGTCGTGATCGCCGCATTTCTCGGCGCGCTGACGATGTTCTTCCGCATCGATATGATCGTGGTGGAGGGCAACGAGCGCTATACCGAGGAGCAGATCATCGAGGCTGCGGGCGTGCAGAAGGAGCAGAACCTTGTGCTGCTGAACAAATATAAGGTCAAACAATCCATTTTCGACACGCTTCCGTATGTGGAGACCGTTGTCATCAACCGCAAATACCCCGACGCGCTCATTCTGACCGTGACGGAGTGCACGGCCTCCGCTGCGCTGACGGGCGAAAACGACACATGGCTCATGAGCGGCGAAGGCAAAATTCTGGAGCGCGCGGCGCAGATCCCCGAGGGCTGCGCGCGCGTGACCGGCTGCACGCTCGTCGAGCCCGCGGTCGGCGCGATGGCGGCGTTTGCGGACGAGGATTCGTATAAATTCGAGCGCCTGCTCACGCTGCTGCGCACGGCGGAGGATAAGCAGCTTCTCTCCATGATCGGCGAGATCGACCTGAGCGACGGCACGGCCATCACCTTTACCTATTTGGACCGCTTTACGGTCAAAATGCCCTGGGATGCGGACATTGCCTACAAGCTCGGGAATGTGCGCACGGTGGTGGAGCAGCTTGAAGCCAATCAGACCGGCACGATCAACCTGATGAACGACGGCAGGGCTGACTTCATCCCGGAATAAAGGCGGAAGTTGACGTAAAAAAAGTTTCCCCGAAATGGCCGATTGCTATTGACCCCGCGGGAAAACCGTAATACAATGATTAAGATAGCAAATACCTGATATTGTGGCGCTTGCAGCGGCAAGTGCCTTGCCCATACAACAGATTGCAGGAGGAACCGACATGGCATTCGGATTGGAGACCGGTCCTGAAAACGTAGTTAAGATCAAGGTCATCGGCGTTGGCGGCGGCGGCAACAACGTGGTCAACCGCATGGTGCGCACCGGTGCGCGCGGCGTCGACTTTGTCGCAGTGAATACAGATAAGCAGGCGCTCAACGTGTCTGCCGCCACTTATAAAATCCAGATCGGCGAAAAGCTGACGCACGGTCAGGGCGCGGGCTCCGACCCCTGAGGTCGGCCGCAAGAGCGCCGAGGAGAGCCGCAACCAGATCGCCAAGGCGCTCGAGGACACCGATATGGTCTTCATCACCGCCGGCATGGGCGGCGGCACCGGCACGGGCGGCGCGCCCATTGTTGCCGAGATCGCGCGCGAGGCGGGCATTCTGACCGTCGGCGTCGTGACGAAGCCCTTCGGTTTTGAAGGCCGCCGCCGCATGACGCAGGCGGAAGCGGGCATCGAAGAGCTCAAGACCAAGGTCGACTCGCTCGTCATCATCCCGAACGAGCGCCTCAAGCACGCGACCGACCAGAAGATCACCTTTGCCAACGCGTTCGAGATCGCGGACGACGTGCTGCGTCAGGCGGTGCAGAGCATCTCCGACCTGATCCGCGACACGGGCTTCATCAACCTCGATTTTGCCGACGTGACCGCCATTATGAAGGACGCGGGCCTTGCCCACATGGGCGTCGGCCGCGCCGCCGGCAAGAACAAGGCCGAGGAGGCCGCGCGCATGGCCATTTCGTCCCCGCTGCTGGAGACCTCCATCAACGGTGCGCACGGAGTGCTCATCAACGTCACGGGCTCGATGGACATCGGCCTCGACGAGGTCGAGCAGGCGGCGTCCCTCGTGCAGGAGGCCGTGCATCCCGACGCGCTCACGATCTTCGGCGCGACGTTCGACGAGACGCTCGACGACGAGATCCGCGTCACCGTCATTGCCACGGGCTTTGACAAGGCGCCCGGCGCGCTGGACTTCAACAAGGATAAGAAGCCTGCCGAGCAGAGCGGCGAGAGCGCCGCTGCCGGTCTTGCGCCGCTCGACTTCGACAAGGAAAAGGCCGAGGAAGAGGCTAAGCACGAAGATGAGCCCGATCCGTTCGACGACATCTTCAAAATTTTCAACCGCGAGCGTTAAATGGAAACAATTCCCAAAATTCCGCAGACTTTGGTCTGCGGAATTTTTTTGCCCGCATTTACAGCGCCATTTCAAAAAGCGATGCCAGCGCATCAAAATTTTGCACCTTTTAATTTTGCCCGAAGCGCAGAAAGTAAATGCGCCGGACAGAGAAAAAGAAATGAGAAAGAAAAAATTTCCGGCGTTGGGCGGACGGCTGCGCGCTGCGCGCACAGGGCGCGCCATCCGCCCGTATTTTTTAAAGGGGTGAGAGAATGGATGGAACGCATCGCACAAAAAAGCGAGCGGCGATCCTGCTGGGATTTTTTGCCGCCGCCGCGATCGCAATGCCGTCTGCGCAGGCGGCGGACCGGACGGTCAGCGAGCTGATCCCCGTCGGACAGACCGTCGGCGTCAAGCTCTTTTCCGACGGCGTGCTCGTCGTCGGCTTTTCCGATGGGGAAAGTCCGGCGAAGGACTGCGGACTCAAGGAGGGCGACGTCATCACCGCCATCTGCGGGCAGAGTCTGGACACCATTGAGGAATTCCGTCAGCTTCTGGCAGAAAACGGCGAGGACGCCGCGGCGCTGACCGTCAAGCGCGGCAGCCGCACGATCGAACTGAGCGCAGAGCCGGAGAAGGATGAGGACGGCGAGTACCGCCTCGGCGCCTGGGTGCGCGACAGTATGGCGGGTATCGGCACGATGACCTTCTTTGATCCGCAGAGCGGCACGTTCGGCGCGCTGGGCCACGGGGTCACGGATGTGGACACGGGGCAGCTCCTGCCGCTCGACCACGGCAGCATCATGGACGCCTCGGTCAAGGCGGTGAAAAAAGGCGAGCGCGCCTCGCCCGGCGAGCTCAAGGGCGACTTTGACCTGACGCGCGACAGCGGCACGCTTTACGCCAACACCGAATGCGGCATTTTCGGCAAGCTCTCGGCAGAGGACGCGGCAAAGATCACCGGCGCGGCGCTGCCGATCGCAAAGAAGGATGAGATCAAGACCGGCAGGGCGGCGATCCTGGGCCACCGTTTCCGGCAATGAAACACGCGAGTATGATATTGAGATCGAAATCTATTCGCCTTCCGGCAGCACGCGAAATCTGCTGCTGCGCGTGACGGACGAGGAGCTTCTTGCGCAGACCGGCGGCGTGGTGCAGGGAATGAGCGGCAGCGCGATTTTGCAGGATGGCAAGATCATTGGCGCGGTCACGCACGTCCTGCTGGATGATCCGTCAAGAGGTTATGGTATTTTTATCGAAAATATGCTCTCTGCGGCGGGGCTTTCGAGTGAATAACCTACCCATATAGTAGAAAGATTGTGTTAAGATGGCGTAAAAACAACTAAATTTTCATGCAAAAAGTTAGAAAAAGATGGTTAAATTCGACATAACTCGCTTGAAAACGCTGTCCAAATATGTTAGCTTAAAGCCATGGCAGAACGAAGACGTCACATTTTGCTGCTGAAGCTGGCCGGCTGGGTCGGCGAAAACTTGTGTGAGGACGGGATGACATGGACAAGAGGATCACGGTCGTATTAGCGGACGCAAACGAAGAGTTCCGCACAGCACTGAAACAGGCATTGGAAGCAACGGGTGAGTTCGACGTAGTGGGATGCGCAGCCGACGGACTGGCTGCGGCGCAGGATATAGCGGAGCGAAAGCCGCAGCTTCTTGTGATGGATCTTTTGCTGCCGGGACTTGACGGCTTTGGCGTGCTCGAGCAGGCGGCGAAGGACAAGGTGCAGATGAAGACAGTTGTCGTCTCGGCTCTTTATCGCGATCAAATCGTGTCGCAGGCGATGAGCCGCGGCGTATCGTTCTTCATGCCCAAGCCCTGCGAGCTGACCTCGCTTTTAGACCAGATGCGCCGCGCGGTCAACGAAGGCGAGGAGAGCGAGGACGAGTCGCAGGCGCTTGAGCGCGAGGTCACGGCAGTGATCCACGAGGTCGGCGTGCCCGCGCATATCAAGGGCTATCAGTACGTGCGCGAGGCCATCGTCATCGCCGTGCAGGACATGGATGTCATCAACGCCGTGACGAAAGTGCTTTATCCCGAAGTCGCGCGCCGCTACAGCACCACGCCCTCGCGCGTCGAGCGCGCGGTGCGCCATGCGATCGAGGTCGCGTGGGACCGCGGCGACCTTGAGACGCTCCAGCGCTATTTTGGCTACACGGTATCCAACACGAAAGGAAAGCCGACCAACAGCGAGTTTATCGCCATGATCGCGGACCGCATCCGTTTACAACGGAAGATCTATAGGGTGTGAAAAGCGAAAGACGTAAAGAGCCACGGAGAGATACTCCGTGGCTCTTTTTCCGTGGCTCTTTTAATAAGAGGTTTATGACTTATCACTTGCAGTGAACGCAAATGACAGCTCAGGGTCGGAAAGAATGACGACAGAGAAAGTATCGTCACTGACAAAAGCATATCCAAAAGCCGAGGCGTCAGGATCATCCGAAGCTTTTACATCATAACAATAGCCGGCAAGCTTTTCGCCATCATTCACAGCTTTTGTTTTCTCGGGACGGTGTTAAGTAGAAGGATAAATCAGAAATGGAGCGTTCTGAGAATGAAATTGTAGCCGCACCACCCTTTTCAACGGTGCAGGTAAAGCCACCGAGATTTTTTGCGCGGATGGTATCGTCTCCATTTTCCAGAAATACTCCGTTCCAGCTGCCGACGATACGCTTTTCCGCTTTTGCGGCAATGTTGCTTTGGAACAGGCTGCTGTTGGCAAGAGCCACGGCGACAAACAGAAGTGCGAGCACGGAAACGAGGAGAACGGCCTTCTTTTTCTTCGGCTTTTTGCCGCTGGCGGGGATGGGAGCTTCCTCTGCGGGGGTGATCTCCGCAGGTGCGGAATCTGCTTCAGGCGCGGCCGTTTCAATTTTTTCGCCGCAGTTCATACAGAAGACAGCGTCTTCCGGGATCGGGCTGCCGCATTTGGGACAAAACATAAGATATTCCGATCTCTCCTAAATATGTGGAAGACTCGACACAGGAGCCTTCCTCTGGAAAGAATATAGCGATTGTCAATTAAACTATACATATAATGATAATTAAATATCATTTTAGGCAACTTTTAATGAACGAAAAAGGCGGGAGTTCATTATGATTTGTGACAGAATAAAGCAATTACGGGAGCCGGCGGGCTATTCGCAGGCGCAGCTGGCAAAGCTCTTTCAAGTTTCGGCGGACTATCTGCTGGGGCTTACGGCTTCATCGAGCATTGTGCTGGACGGATACATGCAGGAGGAAATTGAGCTGCTTTACAAGTTGATCCGCTATTTTGACGACCAGAAATAGCAGCGCTGATGCAGAGTACAAAACGATCCCCGTCCGGCGGAACCTTCCGCCGGACGAGGATCGTTGCTTTTTTACTTTTTCTGTTTCTTTTTCATGCGGCGCTCAATGTGCTGCAATCCCCACAGGCACAGCCAGGAGGCGGCGCCGAGGAGCAGCGAGCCAAGCGCAAATTGCTTTTTCTTCATGTCGATATCCTCATGTGTCGCTTTCGCGTAAAACAACGTCTGCGGTGAAGCGCTTGCCGTCGCGCTCGACTAAGAGCTTGAGCGTTTCGCCTGCTTCATGGCGGCGGCGGACACGCAGAAGGTCGGTGGACTTTGTCAACGCTTCGCCGTCGGCCGTTACGATAAGGTCACCCTTCTGGATGCCGGCCTCCTCACCGGGGCCGCCGGGAGTGACGTCCATCACGCGCAGAGCGGTCTCGCCGCTATCTAAAATGACGGGCGCGATCTGTACCGAGATACCGATCACCACCTCGCCGTGCACCTCGCCGTAGGCGATCAGGTCATTGATCATATAGGCGGTCGAGGCGATGGGAATGGCAAAGCCGAGGCCCTCCACGCTCGTGGTGGAGGACGAGCCCATCTTCATCGTGTTGATACCGACGACCTGACCGTACACGTTGATGAGCGGACCGCCGGAGTTGCCATTGTTGAGCGCGGCATTCGTCTGGATGAGCGTCATCGTCACGCCGTCGACGTACACGTCGCGGTTGATGGCGGAGACGATGCCGTCGGTCAGTGTGCCGCGCAGCTCCACGCCGAGCGGGTTGCCAATGGCGTACACCGGATCGCCGACCGTCAGCGCGTCAGAGTCGCCGAATTCCGCGGCGGGAAGGCCGCTGGCCGCGATCTTGATGACGGCGAGGTCCTTTTCTTCGTCGAGCCCCAAAGGCACGCACGGTAATCCTCACCCGTGTCGAGCACGACGTAGCACTCCGAGCCGCCCGCGATGACATGGGCGTTCGTGAGGATGTAGCCATCCTCGGTGAAGATGACGCCGGTGCCGACCATGGCGCTGCCGTCGCGGTTGCCGGTGAGCACCGTGACGGTGGAGGGATTGACTTTCTGGTAGATCTCCTGGATCGTCAGCGCCTCGCCGTGGCTTTCGTTGTAGCGGAGCTTGACCTGATCGGTGTTGGGCAGGCGCTTGATGGTCGTTTCGCCATGCTCGCTGTTGTCGTAATAATCCTCGTCATGGCGCTGCTCAAAATCATCGTCGTGATAGGAACGGTGATCGTCGAACGCGCCGCCGAGCCACAGCGCCGTGACGACGCCGCTGACGAGGAGAAGGCCGAGCATGCAGAAAAGGAAGATCTTAAGCCCTTTCCGCTTTTTGCGCGGTGATGTATGCTTCTTCGGCTGTCCGGGCAGCGGTGTCGGCTGCACGTAGCGCTCCACGATGGGCGTGACGGGCGCTTCATAGCGCAGCACGACCTCCTGCGGCTCGCCGCTCTGGCTGACCGTCGGGGATAACTCCTGATTCTCGTGATCCATAGCGTGTTTCTCCTGTTGAGACTTACTGCGCGGTCTGCCCGCCGGCGAGCGTCACGCTGAAGGTGAACGTCGTCAGGCCGTTTTCGCTTGTGACGGCGATGTGCTCCTTGTGCTGGTCCAGAATGGTTTTGACCACGTAGAGCCCGAGGCCCACGCCGTCCTTATCCTCGGAGCGGGATTTGTCGCTCTTGTGGAAGCGCTCGAACAGCAGCGGGATCTCCTCGGCGGGGATGGTGTCGCCCTCGTTGCGAACCGAGATCAGCGCCTTGCCGTTGAGCGTCGTCACGCCGAGGTAGAGCGCAGAGCCCTTGCGGGCGAATTTTGCCGCATTTTCGAGCAGGTTGTAGATGACCTGCGTGATGAGGTCGTTGTCGCCGAGCACCATGATGCCGCTGTCGGGAATGTCGGCGTCGACATCGAGCCCGCGGTCGGTGATCTTCTTCTCCATCGAAATGAGCACGCGGCGCATGCTCTCGCACACGTCGAACGGCGCCTTCGTGCGTGTCAGGTCGCGCGACTGGAGCTGCGAGACCTCAAGCATGCGGCGCACGAGGCGGGACAGACGCCGCGCCTCATCCGAGATGATGCGCAGGTACTCCTTTTCCTGCTCGGGCGGGATCGTGCCGTCTAAGATGCCGTCGGTGTAGCCTGCGATGGTCGTCATCGGGGTCTTTAACTCATGGGAGACGTTCGCGATGAACTCGCGGCGCTGGCGCTCGGTCTCCTGTAAGGAGTCCGCCATGTTGTTGAACGACTCGGCGAGCTCGGAGATCTCCGTCACACCCTCGTAGTTGTGCATGCGCACGTCGAAATTGCCCTCGGCGAAGCGTCGTGTCGCCTCCGCCATCTCGTGGATGGGGCGCGACTGGCGCATGCTGACCCACGCGCTCACGACGAACGAGAGCAGCAGTACCGTCACCGCCGTCATGAAAAACAATCCGATGAACGTGCGCCACATCGTCGTCAGCGCCCGCGCGCCGGTCACCGCCAGCACAAAGCCGACGGTTGCGCCCTCGCTCACGATCGGCACGCCGACGACGAAGTGCGTGTCCTCATAGATGTCGCCGAGCGTGGTGCGCACGGCGTAGGTGTCATCGCTCATCGCACCCTCGGCCACGTCCTGCGGCACGGTCAGCACGCGGTTGACGAGAGTTGTATCGGTCGTCAGCAGCAGGTTGCCGTCCGAGTTGCAGATGAGAAATTCTGCATCCGTCACGTTCGAAGCGAAGTCTGCCAGCTCACGCAGCCCTGTGAGCGAGCCGTTTTCCATGTAGGACGACACCATGTGCGACACTACCGTCGCCTTGCTCTGCATCTGCTCGCTGCGCTCGTCGATGGCGTAGGAATACGTCAGCGCGAAGAACGCGCTGCCGAGCAGCGCCAGCGTCAGCATGACGACGCTTGCCGTAAGCAGAAAATTCTGCCAGTAGATCGTGCGGCAGCGGGTCTTGACCTTTTTGAGCGTCCAGCGCTTTTTCTGTGTTTTCTCTTTGTTTTCTTCCGGCATACTGAATTACTTCACTTCGAATTTATACCCGACGCCCCAGACGGTCTTGAGCGCCCACTGGTCGCTGACGTTTTCGACCTTTTCGCGGAGCCTCTTGACGTGTACGTCCACCGTGCGCGAATCGCCGAAGTAGTCGAAGCCCCACACCTCGTCAAGCAGCTGATTGCGCGTGTAGACGCGGTTCGGCGTGGCGGCAAGGTGGTAGAGAAGCTCCAGCTCTTTGGGCGGCGTGTCGATCTTCTTGCCGTCGACGATCAGCTCGTAGGAGTCGAGGTCGATGATGAGCTTGTCGAACGTGAGGCGCTTGTGCGTGTCCTCGGGGATCTCGCTGCGGCGCAGCACGGCGTTGATGCGCGCGAGCAGCTCCTTCATCTCAAAGGGCTTGACAACATAGTCGTCCGCGCCCATCTCAAGGCCGTGGATGCGGTCGTTGACCTCACCCTTGGCGGTGAGCATGATGATCGGGCACTTAGACGTCTCGCGGATCTTGGCGCATACGCCCCAGCCGTCGAGCACGGGGAGCATCACGTCGAGCAGCACGAGGTCGGGCTCTTTTTCCTTGAATTCCTCCACGGCCTTGCCGCCGTCGGCGGCGATGCGGACGTCGAAGCCCTCTTTGTCGAGATACATCTTAATGAGGTTGGAAATATTATTGTCGTCCTCCACGACAAGAATATTGCGTGCCATGCTGGTTTCCTCCTTCACACAAGCGTGTGTCTTTCTTCTGTGTTATTGTTTATTATACGCAAAACTGTGCGCGTTTCCTGAACAATTTGTAAAACCGTCACGCGTCCTTTGTGACCGCGAGCTCGTTGAGCGCCGTGATGAGACGCGAGGACGAGCGGAGGCGAGAGAGCAGCGTGCTCCAATCTGCCTGCACGGCGGTGTCAGCGCCGAGATAGGCGATGCACCCGCCGGAGCGGGCCTGACGCGCGATGCTGCTGGCGGCCTGCGCCGCGGTGGGAAGACCGCCGCTGTAATCCAGATCAAAGTCAATGGGGCAGTAGCCCGCGGCGCGCACGGCGCGCAGCGTCTTGTCCGACGCGCCGTAGAGCGCGACGAGCCGCGCTTTTTCGTTGCACGCGGCCCATAGCGCGTTGTTTGCGCGCTCAATCGCGCTGACCGTGCGTGAGCTGCCGCCGGAAGCGTCGATGCGCAGCGCGGCGGCGTTGCCGCTGATGACGACACGGCGCAGCAGATCGCCGAGCGAGGAAAGCTGCTCTTCCGAGAAGAGAAACGTCGCCGTCGCGTTGTTGCTTGCGAGCGTGTCGAGCAGGGCGTTTGCGCTCTCTTCGTCCGTCACACGCAGCGCGAGACAGACAAGGTCGCGGTCGCCGTCGGTGTTCTGATCCGGTGTGTTGCCGGGATCGTTCGACTCGCTGTGCGTCTTCATATATTCGTTGTAGCGCTGCTCCATGGACATAGCCGCGGCGTCGATGAACTTCGCGTCGGAAAGCACGACCGTATCACTTTTGACGCGGACCAGGTAACCATAGGTCACGCGCGTGTAGCTATAATCGAGCGAGAAAAACTGCGTCAAAAGGTCGAGCGGCAGGAACACAACGTCGCTGCGCACGATGGCCGGACCGCTGTACTGGCGGTCGTTCTGGTCGGCGACGGTGCCGGCGGCGAAGTTGAACGTCAGTGCGCTGCCCTGCCGGTAGACGACGGCGGTACTCTTGTCGCGGCTGCGGGAGTAGAAAAGGCCCAAGTCCGTGCCGGTGATGACCGTGGAGGGGATATACAGCCGCCCACCCGACCAGAACGGCATCGTCTCATCGCTCAGATCGGGCAAAAGCTGGTCGTTGACGGCGGTGAAATAGACAGTCGTCTCGGCCCTCGTTTCGCTGGGGGTGAGGGAGAAGACCATCAGCAATACGAGCAGCAGACACAAAAAACGCTTGCTCTTCATTTCTCCCGCCTCCTTGCGTATTTTATCTTAATATTATAGCAATTTTTCCGCCGCTTTGCAATATCCGCGATGCCTCAGCCGTCATAATAGCCGACGGTGGTGTTCGAAAAATAGTGCTGCACGATTTCCTCGGCGGAAAGGCCCTGCTTGGCGAGGATATTTGCGCCGTACTGGCTCATGCCGACACCGTGGCCGTAGCCTGTGACGTGGAAGGTAAAGGCATTGTCCTTGTATTCCACGGTGAACGACGGCGAGCGCAGCGAGAGAATCGTGCGCAGGTCATTGCCGCGCAGCTTGACGCCGCCGACCGTGACGGAGGCGACATAGTCCGAGTCGTTTCGCACGATATCGCGGATCCATCCCTCGGGGCTGCCGGAGAGGTCGGCGTCCGGCTTGGCGGCGAGGACGAGGGATTTGAATTCCGCCGCCGTGAACGTTGCGACCGAGTAGTAGTTCGGTACGAGCTCTTCCGTCTCGGGGCTATCGACCTTTTGGAGATACGGCAGATCGTTCATCCACACGTCGCCTGCGCCCTGCGTGCTGCCGTCGGCGGACGAGAAGAACACGGCAAGGATGGGCGCGCCGTCATACAAGATGACCTCGCCGTCCGTCTCGCTCACGGCACGGGCGCTTTTCCTCATAGTAGACGGCCATGCTGCCCCAGTTGGCTGCGGCCTGTTCGGCATTTATGTACGCCTTGCAGCAGGTGTGATCGTCGCAGGCGTCGGCGTCAGGGTGGTTCGCGCTGCCGCCGCCGCGGATGCGATAGAGCGTGTAGGTGCGCGCGGCGATGGCCTGTGCCTTGAGCGCCTCCTCCTCAAACGAGGCGGGCATTTCCGCGCGCAGCACGCCGAGAAGGTATGTGCCCATGTCCATCTCCTGGACCTCGCCCTGAATTTGGACGCGCAGCGTTTTTGCGCTGTCGCGCTCGCCGGGGGCGGCGATCTCACCGCTCGGCAGGGGAGATTCCGAGCCGTCCTGTGTGTTTGGCGTGTCGTCAAAGCGGCCTGCCGCCGCCCAGGCGAGGATCCAGATGAGGCCGATCAATAATATCGTGATGCGAAGAAGCTGTTTCAAGGCGTGTTCCTCCCTGCGGCCCACGGCCGCGATGCTTAAGTGACAGTGTTTTTATCAGTGTATGACCGACTTGTCCGCAAAATGATTCATGGACAAACGGGGATGAGTGTGCTATCATCAATAAATAGATGTTTTCCGGCGCTGAGCGCGCCGTATTCCGGAAAAAGAAAGGGTTCGGTTTTGTGAAAATTCTTCATTGGCTTTTGCTGGTGCTTTTCTGCGGCAGCGGCGCTGGCACGCCTCCGCCTGCTGGCAGTCGGCTTTGACGCGGACGGACTTCCCGTCCCGATGGACTTAAACACGATGGTGCTGCCTGCGGTGCTCGTCGTCGCAGCGGTCATCGCGGTCATTATGGCGCGGCGCTATCCCGCTCAGCGCGAGCTGTGCGGCAGCATGGACCTCTACTTCGCCTTTGACCGCTCGACGCTTGCGGTCTTGCTGATGGTGCTCGGCAGCTTTGCCCTGATCGGCTCGGCGGTGTGCTCGTTGGTGTTCTCACTCCGCACGACGCTTACGATGATCCTGTCCGTTTTTCTGGCAGTCGGCGCGGCATGCCTGCTGTACGCTACGACCGCGCTGCGCCGCAAGGTGGAGTTCCCAGGCGTTGCGCTGCTCGTGCCTGTGTGCGCGATGGTGCTTGCGCTGATCCTCTTCTACCGCGAGCACGCGGCGGACCCGATTCTGCGCCATTACTATGTCGAAACGCTGGCGCTCGCGGCGCTGACGGTGCTGCTGCTCGAATTTGCGGCCTTTGCTTTCCGCGGCGGCGCGCCGCGGCTGCTGATGCCCGCGAGCACGATGAGCGTCATCCTTTGCGCGGCGGCCTTGGCCGCGCGCCCGACGCTTGCCGAGATCCTCTTCTACGCCGGCGGCGCGTGCATCGCGCTCGGTATCGGCGCGGCGGCGGACTTTGATCCGTGACGCCATCCTACATCAGAATATAACGAAAAAGGACGCCTCACGGCGTCCCTTTTCTTATAAGATGGAAGATTGGATGAAAAGAAGCTATTGTCTCTTGCAAGGATTAAGATAAAGGACGCATGTTAACAAAGTTCGAGGGAAAGTGTTACAAAAGTGTTAAATAGAAAGAAGATCCGGAAACCCTTGCAAATCAAGGAAAATCCTTGCGCCACAGTCGTTTGCAGCTTGCACGGGACTGTGTGAGACTGTGCCAGACTGTCGATATCTCGGACGCAGTAATGACGCAGTAGCAATTCCTGACCGGCGGTCAAATGACGCACGAAAGCGAAATCACTTTACGAACGCAGCGTGCGGAAAAAATCGGCCAGCACGGCGCGGCATTCGTCTTTCAGAATGCCGCCCACGAGCGCGGGGCGGAAGGGAAAGCGCTCCATAAAGAGGTTCAGCACGCCGCCGCAGGCGCCCATCGCCTCGTCGCGCGCGCCATAGTAGACGCGCGGGATGCGCGCGTTGACGATCGCGCCCGCGCACACATCGGGCAGGGCTCGAGCGTCACGTAGAGCGTGCAGCCGTCGAGCCGCCAGGAGCGCAGACGTTCATTTGCCTGTGCGATGGCTTCCATCTCTGCGTGCGAGGAGGTGCGCTGCAGTTCCTCACGCCGGTTGCGGCCTCGGCCGATGATCTCGCCGTCTTTGACGATGACACAGCCGACGGGCACCTCGCCCTCCTGTGCGGCCTCGCGCGCGAGAGACAGCGCCTCGCGCATATAATCTTCATGCTCCATACTTGGCTCCTTGTTTGAAAAGAGGAATATTTGTCCACACTTTCCATACACTGACATTGCAGAGGTATGGGAGGGCGAAAACATGCGAAAGGTCAATTTGCTGCGCTGTGACGTCGCGCGCGATGCATCCATGCAGGACTTGTTCAGCGAGCTGCGCGACACGCGTGTCGCGCTGTCGCAGGCGTACGCGCGCTTCAACGCGGTCTGCGCGCCGGAGCTCGTCGACGCCTGCGTGTATGAGATCAACGCCGAGCTCTCACGCTATGACTACCTGCTGCGCCAGATCAAGGAGCGCAGCGGCGAAGCCGTGTACAAAACGTGCAGCGAGGGGGTCGCAAAATGGGGATAACGGAAAAAATACTGCTTGTCCTGTTTGCCGTGTTTGCGCTGCTCGCGGTGCTCAGGCTGTTCGCCGCGCCGTTGAAGCTCGCGGGCAAGCTGCTCGTCAACACGCTGCTCGGCTTTGCGTTGCTCGGCATTCTAAGCGCGCTCGGCGTGCTCGCCAAGCTTTCGCTGGGGCTGAATCTCTTCAACGCCCTCGTCATCGCCGTCCTCGGCGTGCCGGGCCTTGCGCTGCTGATCTTGCTGAGGCTGGTGTTTATTTAATGTACATAGAACAAAAGCCTCGCAGAGTTTCGTGCCTGCAGGCACGAAAAAATTTTAATCGTTTTTTGCCGCGACATGTGCGTGGCAAAAAACACTTTGCGCGAAGCGTGTGTCGAATTGGCCGCTTTCAGCGGCCAACCGAGGCACAAAGCGCAGTGAAATATTCTCGGAAAAGTGACAACGTCACTTTTCCGAATTTTTTACATCCCAGCCGTACAGCGGATACCGCTGCATCGCGCCAAAGAGCTTCTGCTTGAGGTCTGGGTAGCGCTCGGAGAGCGACTCGATGAGCTCTTTGACCTCCTGACGGCGCGTTTCACCGTTGGCAGGGCAGGGATTGTGCACGATGGGAAGATCGAGCTTTGCCGCGACATTGCGCACCTGCTGCTCCTTCACATAGAGCAGCGGGCGGATCTGCGTCACGTCCGAGCGGCTCAGGTATGTCACGGGCTGGAAGCAGCCGATGCGGCCCTCAAAGAGGAGATTCATCAAAAGTGTTTCGACCGCGTCGTCGTAGTGGTGGCCGAGCGCGATCGTTTTGATGCCGTGCTCGTTCATCGCGGTCGAAAGCGCACCGCGGCGGAGCTTGGCGCACAGCGAGCAGGGATTTTTCTCCTTGCGCTCCAAAAACACGATCTCGTAGATCGGCACGTTCACGCGGATGTACTCGACACCGAGCGCCGCGCAATAGTCGGCCACGGCATCAAAGCTCATGCCCGGCACACCCGTTTCGACCGTGATGGCCACGACCTTGAACGGCTTCTGGTAGAATTTGGAAAGGCGCGCGAGCGCGGTGAGCGTGACGAGCGAGTCCTTGCCGCCGGAGACGCCGACGGCGACCGTCTCGCCCTCCTGGATCATGTCGTAGTCCGTAACGCAGCGGCGCACGAGGCCCAAGATTTCCTGCATAGGTACAGCTCCTTGCGAAAAATAAAAGGAATTTCGATTTTGCGATTTGAGAAATTGAGAGATAATCAAAGAAAACGAGAGAATTTACGAGCATTGCTTGCGCTAAATTAAAATGGTGTTGACATTCTCGCGCCCAAATGCTATAAATAAACTCGTTCCGACTCGTTCCGATTTTACCAAGGGACAACAAAAATGTAAAGCACAAGCTTTCATTCATAGATCAATATGGAGGAAACACACCATGTCCACTTTTATGGCGAACAAGGGCAACATCGAGCGTAAGTGGTACGTCATCGATGCTGCCGGCAAGCCCATGGGCAAGACCGCCGTTGCTGCGGCTGATCTGCTCCGCGGCAAGCGCAAAGTCACCTACACCCCGCACGCCGATTGCGGCGACAACGTCATCATCATCAACGCCTCCAAGGCGGTCCTCACCGGCAACAAGATGGAGCAGAAGTATTACCGTACTCACTCCGGCTGGGTAGGCGGCCTCAAGGAGACCAAGTACCGCATCCTCATGCAGGAGAAGCCCGAGCTCGCGATGCGCGTCGCGGTCCGCGGCATGATGCCCCGCAACACCGTCACCAAGGACTCCCTGAAGCGCCTGCACATCTACGCTGGTGAGACCCACGAGCAGCAGGCTCAGAAGCCCGAAGCCTACGAAGTCTAAGGAGGAAGAGAAGAATGTATCAGTCCAAGAAGCCTTATCTGTACGGCACCGGCCGTAGAAAGTCCTCCGTCGCCCGCGTTCGCCTCTTCCAGAACGGCACCGGCGCTATCACCATCAACGGCCGCGACATCGACGAGTATTTCGGTCTCGAGACCCTGAAGATGGTCGTCCGTCAGCCCCTCGCCGCTACCGAGGAGCTCGGCAAGGTCGACATCGTTGCCACCGTCGAGGGCGGCGGTGTGTCCGGTCAGGCCGGCGCTCTGCGTCACGGCGTGGCCCGCGCCCTGCTGCTGGTCAACCCCGAGTACCGCACCGTCCTGAAGAAGGCCGGCTTCCTCACGCGCGATCCTCGTATGAAGGAGCGCAAGAAGTACGGTCTCAAAGCAGCCCGTCGCGCTCCGCAGTTCAGCAAGCGCTAATTTTCCCTACTTCTCAGTACGTCTCACGACGTCGATTTGTAGGAAAATTCAGTACTTTTGGAGCTGTGCGTGGTCCTCGAAAGTGTTCCGTTTTGTTTCGTAAGGAGCAAGCAAGGAGCACACAAGGAACAAGAAGCGCAAGCGAAAGCAAAAGCCTTATGAAGCAGGAGATCGTTCCGCAAGGAGCGTATCTCCTGCTTTTTTGTGTTGCACGGCTTTTCCTTCTTCCTTTTAGATCTTGTTGATTGCCTCCACCAGTGTTTCGATATCCAGGTGGGTATAGACACGTTCAGTGAGCGTCATGGCACCGGAGTGTCCCACAATCTTCTTGATCATGGTTTGGTCTACATGGGCCTCTGTCAGCATGGAGATGCAGGTGTGCCGGGTACAGTGCGGCGTCTGGTCATATCCAAGCTGCTCCATCAGGGGCGTGAAGTAACTGTCGTAGTAGTTTCTGTAATCAAAGTGCTTTTGATCCGGCGTGTGGAGCAGATATTCACACTGAGAACCTTCGTACCACGCTTTGTAGAATGGCAGCACTTTGTCGGCAATAGGAACTTTCCGCAGGCCATTTTCGGTTTTGCTGGCAATCACATCAAAGTATTGTTCTTCCAGATGTACGTTTCCCTTCTTCAAGTCGAGGAACTCCGAGATGCGGCAACCGTTGTAGATCAGCATCAGCACGATCTGATAGTACGGGTCCTCTGCAAGCTCCCACAGGCGGGCAATCTGCTCCTTTGTGAACTTGTTGCGGTCACGCTTGTTGGGATTCTTATCCTTGTACCGGCTCAAATCCACAAACTCGGAATAATCCTTGTTGCAGATGTCGTTTTTCATGGCGTAGGCGTACAGTTGGTTGAACAGCCCCTTGAGTTTTTTCAGGGTGGGGTAATTCTTCCCGCAGGTGTCCACCACAAATTGGAGGTCCATCAGCCGAATATCCCGAAACACCTTGTTGTAAAGTGTTCCGCACACCCGATAGGACGCCTCATAGCCTTTTACATTTGACTTGGAGATGGTGGGAAACTTCTCCTTTGACCAGCGTTCATAGATCTCCCGGAAGGTGGCTTTGGATGCCTTGATGTCAAAGGGGTTGTTGTTATACTCTGCCAACATTTGCAGCCCCTCTGCTCTGGTTGCTGCATAGCCGATGGTGATTTGTTCTTGAATGGACTTGCCTGTTTCTGGGTTAACATGCCACCCTACGGTTTTACTCACTGCATAGGGTCTTCTTCGCTTTCCGGACATTTTCTTTACGCTTCCATATCCGTTGGGTAATCTCAAAAAATCTCAAACTTCCTTTCTCCCAGCGTTTTCAAATTAAATTTGACAGGGGTATGTAACACCCACCGTTATTTCTGGTCGCCGTTTTCTTCGGCGGCCTTTTTCATTTTCTCCAGCATCTGCTGATCCAGTTCGTTGCGCCGCTGAATGCGCTCCAAATCGGAGAGAGCTTCCACTTCCTTGTCCTGCAACTTGGCACCTGCGTAGTAAGCCAGTTCTTTTTCAATCCAGCGGTCAAAGGATTCTTGATCGGTCCAATAGGTTTCCAGCTTTTCACGCTCGTCCCGGAACTCTTCCAAAATCAGGCATAGGGAATCATTCATTTCTGCGGAGTGGTCATTTCCCTTGAATTTCAGGGAGCAGGACCATTCTTCGCTGTGGGGCGGGCGCTGGACATCGATTTCGAACCGGATACCGGCCTTCTTGTTTAATTGGTAAAGAACCGCAATTACATCAGACAGGCTGTCCAGCTGGATTTCAGGTTTCTGGTAGCCAATCAGGTCTGCCGGAGATATGTTTAAGATTTTGGCGATGGCATTGATCATCGCTATGGATGGCTCAATTTCACCGCTTTCGTATTTTTGAACTGTGCGTATCGTCTTGTCCAGACGCTGTGCCAGTTCCGTTTGGCTCAAGTGAGCGGCCTTGCGGGCTGCCTTGATTCTCTCGCCAATTTCAGCCGGGTTGCTGTGCATTGTCATCACCTCGTTTGTATTGTAACACGAAGCCGTGCGAATTACAAGGTCGTAATACGAATAACTTTTTCGTATTTAGTGTTGACAAGCGGTCTTGGATGGCTTATAATCAATATACGAACTAATAATTCGTATATTAGCAATAAGGAGGTCATTCACATGGAGAAGAAAGTTTATGTCGAACTGCCGCCCTTCACCGGGCGCAATGTTCCCATCACCGAAATTGCAGCCGCCATGCACAAGGATGCCCAGTATGTGCGCATTGGTTTGCAGCAGGGAATCCTGAAATTCGGCTTTGCGATCAAGCTGGAGAACTCCAACGAGTACAACTACTACTGCCCTGACAGAAAGGTGTGGGAGGAAATTGGATACTTCCAGCCGGAAACTGCATAAAAAAAGAGCTCTCATCCTGGCAGATGAGAACTCTTGACGGACAGTACAAACGGCAGCTGCCGTGTGACTATCACTCAGCAAGGATATTATAACACGACAGCTGCCAAATTCAACAATTATTTAAGGAGGAATAGAATTTGACAGCTTTACCAGACAGCATCATACAAAATGGTCTGTTCTGCTGCTGGAAGTATGAGGAACGGAATGAGAGGAAAACGAAGGTGCCATACCAGCCGCAAACCGGCCTGGGAGCGAAAAGCAATGATCCTTCCAGCTTCGTACCTTATAAAACAGCAGTACAGGCCAGCGGATATGATGGCATTGGAATTGGAATTTTCAACGGCATCTGTGCGATTGACCTGGACAACTGCATTTCGGACAGCGGCTATTACACCCAGACCGCCGCAGAAATTGTGGCCTTAATGCACAGCTATACCGAGTACAGCCCCAGCGGAAACGGTCTTCACATTCTCTTTTCGGCAAAAGGGTTTCAGTATGATACCAAACGATTCTATATTATGAACCACCAGGCTGGAATTGAGGTGTACGTGGCGGGAGCAACCAACAAATATGTCACCGTGACTGGAAACCGCTGTGAGGATTATGAGTATGGTGACCGGACCCAGGAGCTGCAAGTGTTACTGGACAAGTTCATGCGCAGGCCGGAGGTAGGCGCAGAAAATGCAATAAATGAAAAAAACTCTGATTTAAGCATGGAGCAGCTTCTGCAACTGGCAAAAAGCAGTAAGAATGGGGCAGCATTCACAGCCCTTTGGAATGGTTCATTGGAGGGATATTTGTCCCCATCAGAGGCAGATATGGCGTTGTGCAGTCATCTCGCCTTTTGGACAGGACGGGATGCTGCCAAGATGGACACTATGTTCCGGCAGTCGGGATTGATGCGGGATAAATGGGACCGGCAGCAATCCGGCACAACGTATGGTGCAATCACCATTCAGAAAGCAATCGAGCATTGCCGGGAAATTTACACTCCAAAAGCGGAGTCGTCACCGGTTTTTCAACCTATTGTTCCGCTGACTCCACAGTGGAGTGGCCTGCCTGCATTTCCGGTAGATGCTCTCCCGGATGTGGTTCGGAATTATGTGAGTGCGGTGGCTGAACACAGTCAGACTGCCCCGGACATGGCAGCGGTGATCAGCCTGGGTGTGCTGGCTACCTGCTTACAAGGAAAATACAGGATAGAGGGAACGCCGGGATACTGTGAGCCTTTGAGCTTGTACACAGTGGTGATCGCCGCACCGGGGGAGCGAAAGTCCAGCGTCATGCGGGATATGACCACATTCCTCTATGAGTATGAGCAGGAATATAACAAGGCGCACAGCATGGAAATACGGGAAAACCATTTGCAGCGGGAATCTATGGAGCGCCAGATCTCCGGTCTGCAAAAGAAGCTGGAGCGCAAGGAAAGCCGGGAAATGGAGCTGGAGCTGCGGCAGCTTCAGGAGCAGCTGGAAGAAACGCCAGAACGAAAGCCGGTTCGCTTTTTTGCGGACGATTGTTCCAGTGAAGCTCTGACCAGCTTGATGGCGGCTAACAACGGAGTATTCTCCGTGATTTCCACCGAGGGCGGTATCTTTGACATCATGGCCGGACGATATTCCAACAAATCCAACATTGATGTCTGGCTGAAAGGTCATTGTGGAGATGCCATTTATGTGGATCGAATGACCCGTGAAGCAGAGTGCATCATGCACCCGGCACTGTCGGCTATCCTCTCTATTCAGCCCAGTGTGCTGGATGAAATCATGTCCAATACCACCATGACCGGACGGGGCTTAATTGCCCGCTTCCTGTATGCGTCTCCACCATCCAGAATTGGCAGCCGGGTCTTTCGTACCCAGCCGATTCCGCCCGAAATAACCGCCGTTTATCGCAGCTTGATTTTTCGCCTGATGGCTCTGCCGATTGCTGGAAATGCCCAGACGGTACACCTTTCCGAAAAAGCCTTTGATCTGATGGCCGATTACTTTCAGGAACATGAGAAGTTTCTGGTTGGCGAGGGACAGGCAATTTCCGATTGGGCAAGCAAATATATCGGTGCCGTGCTCCGGATTGCGGGATTGTTGCACTGTGCTGATATGGAAGATGACAAAACAGAAGTGGCAGCTTCTACGATGAGCAGGGCGATTCAGATCGGAAAATATTTTCTGGCTCATTCCACCTACGCCTATTCCATGATGGGCACTGACTTAACCATCCAGAAAGCCAAATTTGTCTTGGCAAAGCTGAAAAAGAAGAACGTATCGGTGATCAAGCGTTCTGAGCTTTTTCAGATGTGTCGAGGAAAGTTTTTCAAGAAAACGGAGGAGATTTTTCCGACGCTGGAACTGTTGGAGGGGCATGGATACATCCGGCTGGAAGAACCGGAACGCCAGTCGGTGGGCAGACCAGCCGATGTGAAAATCATCGTGAACCCCGCAGCATGAAACCGGAATTTTCTGCATTTATTGCATTTCCTGCACAGAGTTGCACTCTGGTATCGCACCACCGTCCCCATCGAAAAATCCGCAGATTTGGAGATGGATGGTCCGGGAGAATCCGGTGGATTTTCCCGAACCGTGGGCGGCAGGATTGCTTACAAGAGCAAGGATGCCGACCACACCTGACTTGCTGTGTGGATAGCACACACAAGTCAGGGAGGCTCCCGCAGGAGCCGCATCCCCCTCGGAGAGCCCACGATACTTTGCAGCCGCAGGATGAAAGTATCATAGTGAGTTATTACACTTCCGCAGGAAGTGCGCTCCGGCCCGCAGGCCGTACAAACGTGAAAGGAGATCTATGGCAAGAAACGACGGGATTGACCGTACCAGCGCAAGAAACGTAAATCTGACTGCCGCTAAAATTGGAAATGCCCAGCGACACAATGAGCGAGAAAAAGAATCCTATACCAACCCAGATGTTATACCAGAACGCACCCCTCAGAACATCCATTTTAAGAAGCCCACCGCCGGATATGCCGAGATGTTTGCCCAGATGGAGAAGGATGGTGTAATCTCCACTCGTGGCCTGAAATCAGATGCTAACCTTTATGGGGAACTGATTTTTGATGTAAACTCCGCCTACTTCTATAACCATGGCGGGTATGAGTTTGCCAAGCGATTTTATGAGGACGCTTACAAGGCTGCCATAGAGATCGTTGGCGGCGAACAGTATATTCTCTCCGCTGTTATGCACGCCGATGAGCGTAACCGGGCTATGTCCGAAGCACTGGGGCAGGATGTATCCCATTATCATCTCCATGTGGTCTATGTTCCGGTTGTGGAGAAGCAGATCCTCTGGTCCAAGAGGTGCAAAGACAAATCACTTGTGGGAACCGTCAAAGAAACGATTATGCAGGTGAGCAGCAGTAAAAAATGGCTGTCCAAACCGGCATTGGACGAACAGGGAACGCCCATTCTCCAGAAGAATGGAAAGCCGGTGCTGCGGAAATCTTACAGCGTTCTCCAGGATGATTTCTTCCAAGCCATGCGTAACGCAGGATATACGGATGTGGAGCGTGGAGAACGGGGTAGTTCCGAGGAACATTTGACCGTGACACAGTTCAAGGTGGAACGGGAACAGGAGCGATTGGAACAACTCACCGTACAAACGCAGCAGAAAGAGCAGCAGGCAGCTTCTCTGGAAAAAAAGATTGAGAAGATTCAAAAACAGCAGATTGCGGTTCAGGAAGTGGAGCAAATAGAACCTCATGCCGTTCCGTTTTCCTCAAAAGTTATGCTGGATCGTTCCGAATATGAAAACCTGGCAGCTGCGGCAAAGAAGTTCTATGTTCAGGAGCGCAAGGAATCCAAGCTGCAAAAGGCTTTGGATGCGGCGATGAAAATGATAAGCGAGTTAAAAGCAAAGGTCACTGCATTGACCGCAGAGCTGGCAGAGTACAAGTCTGTTCGGGGGCAACTTCGCACAGCGGACTTGGAAAAGGAAAATAGCGAGCTTCGTAGTAAAATCCGGAAATATGAAGATGTAATTTCTCGGAATAATTTGTGGTCGTATTTTTTACGGCACAAGGAGAAAGTATCTACAAAGATTAACGATAGATAAAGCAAACTATATTCCCCTTCGAATTAAGCGAAGGGGAATTCGTTTTGCTGAAACAATTGAAAAAATCACGGATTCGTGATAATATATATATATGAATTGGTGACAAAGATGCAAATTTGACTCAGGAGGTGTGGTATGGCCATTTGTTACAATAGACTATTCCACATGATGATAGATAAGAAAATTACCAATGCTCAGTTAAAAGAGATGACCGGAGTAAGCGGAAATATAATTACTCGTTTAAAAAGAAATGAATATATCTCGTTGGAAAGTATAGAAAAAATCTGTAAAACACTTAATTGCAGTGTTGATGATATTCTTGAATTCCAGTATCAGAATGAAAAATAAGAAAGGAAATTTACAATATGAAGCCTTTATTGACAATTGACCACTTGATTAGAGAAGCAAAGATTTTTTGCGATTTTATGTCTCAGGAAAACCATCCCGAATTAGTAGGCGTTACTGATGGAAAAGCAGTTGGTACATATGTAGAACATAGATTTCAGCGCTATCTTTCTGAACGTTATACTGTTAGAATTGGCAGCAGTGCTAAAGGAATTGATCTGCCTGGTGAAAACATTCAAACTGATATTAAAGTAACATCCATTACCCAGCCGCAATCAAGTTGCCCGTTCAAAAATGCCCGCCAGAAAATATATGGCTTGGGATATAATCTCTTGGTCTTTGTATATGATAAACACGATGTAGGAAATCGTTGCTCCCTGCACTTTACCCATTGTACATTCATTGACAAGATGAGAACAGCAGACTTTACAATCACAAGACGCCTTAGAGAAATGGTAGCTGACGGAGCAAATAGGGAAGATATTATTGGCTTCTTGGAAGACAGAAATGTTCCTGGTGATGATATTGTTTACAATGATTTGGCTGATGAAATCCTGACTTATCCTCCTGAGCAGGGCTATTTAACAATTAGCAATGCACTCCAGTGGAGACTTCAGTATGCAAGAGTCATCGCATTGGACAATAGAGTTGATGGAGTTATTAACTATGAATGGTAAGAGAGAATATGGGGATTACCAAACACCAGAGTTCTTCTCTTTGAAAGTATGTAAATATCTTCATGATCAAAGAAAGCTAAAACCGTCCGTTATTATAGAACCCACGTGTGGTGTTGGCAGCTTTGTGAAAAGCAGTTTGATTTTCGACTCTTCTGAAATCATTGGTATCGAGGTTAATCCGGAATACTGTGAGATATGTAAACAAAATATAAGTGATCCTCGAGTTCATATTATAAATGCAGATTTCTTTTCTTTTAATTTGAAGTCTGTGTTGAAGGGCAAGGATCGGCTGCTAATCGTTGGAAATCCACCATGGGTTAATAACAGCACATTGTCAACATTAAACTCCGACAATCTTCCTGTGAAAGCAAATTTTAAAGGCTTAAAGGGAATGGATGCGCTTACCGGTGCAAGCAATTTTGATATATGCGAGTATATAATTCTACAATTGATTGCTTCCCTATCTGACACAAACACGACAATTGCCATGCTTTGTAAAACTTCTGTGGCAAGAAATGTTTTTGCCGAGATGAAGCGCACGCATACAAATTTTAGTGCTTGTGATCTGTTTGAGTTTAATGCTAATAAGGTGTTTGGAATTAATGCAAGTGCCTGTTTGCTGGTAATAGAGCTTTGTGAAAGCGAAGCTTCTGCTGAAATTTGTAATATCTATTCTTTTGAAAAACCAAATGAAATTAAAGACTCCTTCCGGTATGTAGATGGAAAGCTTTACAGTGAAGCTACTAAGGATGTTCCAGATTTTTCTGGAGTTTGTTGCTTTGAATGGAGGCAAGGAGTAAAGCACGATTGTTCTAAAGTTATGGAGTTGTCATCTCAAGGAACAGATTTGGTAAATGGTTTAAAAGAGACCGTAGATATCGAATCAGAATATGTGTTTCCACTTATAAAAAGCAGTATGTTCAAGGCGCCGGTTGTTTACAATTTTAAAAAATATGTAATTGTCACACAGAAAAAAGTTCGGGAGGATACCGCTCACATAGAGAGGGACGCGCCTAAAACATGGGCATATTTGATATCGCATAAAGAGTATTTTTCAAAAAGGAAAAGTTCTATTTATAAGGATGCTCCCGATTATTCCATGTTTGGAATTGGTGATTACTCATATGCACAATACAAGGTTGGAGTGAGTGGATTCTATAAAAAGCCCTTATTTTCTGTGCTTGTTTCCAATGACAACAGACCGGTTATGACTGATGATACGAGCTATTTCATTTGTCTTCCTACGTATGATACGGCATATACCGCTATGCTGATATTAAACTCTGAAAAAGTTCAACAATTTCTTCTGACTATTGCCTTCTTGGATGCAAAACGTCCATTTACTAAAAAAGTGCTTGGACAAATTGACTTTCATAAAATTCTCCAGGAAATTTCATCCTCGGATCTTGCTAATACCGAAAGACAATTGGGCTTACAACGGTATTTCGATGAAAAAATGTTAGAAAGTTTTAAGTTGTTGCCGGAGTTAAGTCAGGATACTTTAATGTTGTATATCTAACAGAAAGGCGATCAGCTACGGCTGGTCGCTTCTTCATAAATAAAGAGAAAAGAGAATGCAGATGAGTCAAAAAGAATATATAAATCCTTTTTCTCAAGTATCGGAAATCTATGCGCAAAAACTTGATGACGCTTCGATGTCGGGAGATATTGTGCTACTTGAGCAGTTAGTATGCGAAATTGAAAAAACACTGCCTGACGTTGATGCCGCATCGCAAGCACGATTGTACTATTCAATTGGTACTGTATACAGCGATGTTGCACAAGCGAAGTCGTTATCGCACGAAAAATCAATAAAGAAACAATTGTACGCTTTTAGAAAAAGTGTAGGCATTATCGAGGATGAGGAATATTCAAAAGAAGAATATGGACCGTATGTAAACCCTTTCAAGTGCCTCTTGTATACTAATTACGGAAATACGCTTTGTTCTTGTGGGAGAAATATAGAGGCGATAGCACAGTATAAAAAGGCAATAAACATTTATCCATTATTTGGAATGGCAATTGGAAATCTTGGAAGAGTATATCAAGACTATGGTGTCATGGACTATGATGATGGACACCAAGATTATTTCCATTATTTTGCATATTCTTTGCTAAAAAAGGCTGTTGAATGCAAAGATCCCAACACTCATAAAGCAGCCAAAGACTGTTTCCTTAGGGCAATGGCTGTATATACTCCTCAATATGTTGAAGGATTTCTGCAAAAGGATTTGGAAATCCCACAGTTTTCTTATGAAAACTGTGAGGAAAAAATGTATCGAGAATGGGCTGTAGAAAACAATTTGTTTTTGAATACTCTAAATGACTTACCGGTAGTAGAATTGTGTTTTGCTACTGATGTGTTACAGCTTCCGGATATGATTGTATCTATAGATGCAAAACCCATTTTTCATGGAATGTTTAACCAAATAAAGCAGGAATATGTGTATGCAAGGTATCAGTATTATTTATCTTTGCAATTTCGTGAAGAAGTACATTATGCTGACAAGGAAACCCACCTCATCAACTTTGCTGATTTTCCACAGTATGGAATACGTATTGAGCAATTGAAGTCTGCTTTCAAAACTTTATATGGTCTATTCGACAAAATAGCGTATTTTCTCAATTCCTACTTCGAGTTGGGGATACATGAAAGAGATGTTAGCTTTAATCATATATGGTTAACTGGATTTGGAGCGGGAAAGAACCATTATGAATATAAAAATGTTCTTAATCACAAAGAAAACTTTGCATTGGCATCTTTATATTGGATTAGTAGAGATTTTTATGACAAGTTTGAGGACTCTCCCAATCCTCGTCTGAAGCGCATTAGTGATGTTCGTAATGCACTTGAGCATAAATATGTCAAAGTGACTAATGGATGGTTTCCTGCAAGAGTTAATGGTGAAATTGATGATCTTGCTCTATATGTGACTGAAGATGAACTTTTCGCATTAACACTGGAATTAATGCACATTGTACGAGAAGCAATTATTTGCGTATGGAGAGAAGTGGCTGCTGATGCAGTCGGCAAAGGTGTCTGCGTCTACACTCAGAGGTTATACGAGGGATATGACAAACTATATCATAAAACCTCTGGGAGAGATGTATATGGAAGAAGTGACCGCTGACGATATTCGGCTGGCGCTTGTTCCATTGTCAAAGAAATCGGAAGGCTTATACAATAAGGTCAATATGCTACTCAAGTGCATTTTTTATGCGGCAGAGAGAAACCAAATTCTTGAACACAATCCCTGTGCGGGAATATCCGGTAAAGGTGGAAAACCGACAAAAAAGAAGGAGGCATTGACAGATCAGCAGGTAGCCGTGCTTCTGGATACAGTCAAGGGACTTCCTCCATATTTGTTTATTATGCTCGGTTTGTATTCTGGTCTGCGTCGGGAAGAAATTCTTGCACTGCAATGGGATTGTGTATTTCTGGACGAGGATACACCTTATCTATCGGTGAGGCGGGCATGGCGTACAGAGCATAACAGACCCGTGATTTCTACGGTGCTAAAGACTCCGGCGGCAAAAAGGGATATTCCGATACCGAAGTGTTTGGTGGATTGTCTGAGAGAAACGAAAGATAATTCCATATCAGATTATGTGATTGCTGACAGCAAAGGGGAGCCGCTGGCTGCTTCGCAGTTTCAAAGAGTGTGGCAGTATGTCGTTGTCCGCTCACTAAGCCCCGGAACTATTATAAGTATGTGAATGGGCAGAGTATCAAATACACGGTTACCCCAACGCTGGGCATGACCCAGAAAAATCAACCCAAAATCAGATATACGCTGGACTTTGATGTAACCCCGCATCAGCTGCGGCACACTTACATTACCAATCTTCTCTATGCTGGTGTTGATCCAAAGACCGTCCAATACCTTGCCGGACACGAAAACAGCAAAACAACTATGGACATCTATGCAAAAGTGAAGTACAATAAACCGGAGGAGCTGTTTGGGGTAGTAAATGGTGCGTTTCATCAGGCTATTGCTGAATGAAAAAAGGCCGTTTTTTATGGTCCGCACACCGGATAACTGAGAGGCAGAAAGCCGGAAAAGCCCGGAGTATCAAGGGAAAACAGCTCAAAAACTCGCGCAGTACGGCCTCAAAGCCGCCCGTCGCGCGCCTCAGTTCTCCAAGCGCTAATTTGCTGAAAATCCCCGAAACTCAAGGGTCTCGGGGATTTTTTCTTTGTGAGGATATGTCTCTTTTGCCGCTGAAGGCCGTAAAGGTTTGGGGTTACTTAGAGGTTTTTTGAGGTTACCGAGTTGCTTTCAGGTTACTAATGAGGTTACTAGGAGAGTATTTAGTAAATCGAAGATGCAGCATAAAGAAGGACGCATTCTTTCGAATGCGTCCTTCTTTATGCCAAAATAGAAAAGGGAAAGGCCGTCAGCCTTTCCCTTTTTTTGCTTAACGGCAATATTTTTCAATATAAGCGTTCTGGCACTTGATGATGATCTTGATGGCTTCCTCGCGGCCGAGGACGTCGCTGACGACGGTCTCCTTGCCCTCCAGGCTCTTGTAGACGCGGAAGAAGTGGCGGATTTCGCTTGCCACATGGTTCGGCAGCTCCGAGATGTCCTGATAGGTGTTGTAGGTCGGATCCTGGAAGGGAATGGCAATGATCTTTTCATCGAGACTGCCGCTGTCCTCCATCGAAATAACGCCGATGGGGTAGCACTCCACGAGGCTCAGCGGGCGGATGCATTCAGAGCAGAGAACCAGAACGTCCAGCGGGTCGCCGTCGTCCGCCCAGGTGCGGGGGATGAAGCCGTAGTTGGCGGGATAGTGAGTCGAGGTGTAGAGAATTCGGTCGAGACGCAGCGCGCCGGTCTCTTTATCCATCTCGTACTTGTTTTTCGAGCCCTTCTCGATCTCGATGACCGCGAAAAAGTCCTCAGGGCGCACGCGCGCCGGTGCAATATCATGCCAAAGATTCATAATAGTTCTCCCTTCGTGAGAAATGGTATTGAGAAAACGCGCAGAAGTACGCTTCTGCGCGCTTTCGCTGACGAAAATTATTTGCTCAGTGCCTCGTCGATGCTCTTCGCGCCGAGCTTGCCGGCGCCCATGGCGAGGATGACGGTGGCAGCGCCCGTGACGGCGTCGCCGCCGGCGTAGACGTTCTGATGAGAGGTGAGACCGGCCTCGTTCACGACGATGCCGCCCTTGCGGTTGACCTCAAGACCAGGGGTGGTGTTCTTGATGAGCGGGTTCGGCGTGGTGCCGAGGGACATGATGACGCAGTCCACCGGCAGATCGAGTTCGCTGCCGACCTTTTCGATCGGGCGGCGGCGGCCGGAGGCGTCAGGCTCGCCCAGCTCCATCTCCACGCAGGTCATGGAGGAGACATAGCCCTTCTCGTCGCCGTTGATCTTGACGGGGTTATTGAGCGTCTTGAAGACGATGCCCTCTTCGATGGCATGCTCGACCTCTTCGTGACGGGCGGGGAGCTCTTCCATGCCGCGGCGGTAGACGACGTACACGTCCGCGCCCAGGCGCTTGGAGCAGCGCGCGGCGTCCATGGCGACGTTGCCGCCGCCGACGACGGCGACTTTCTTGCCCTGAAGCGGCATGATGGGCGTGTCGGAGCCGTCCTTATAAGCCTTCATCAGGTTGATACGGGTCAGGAACTCGTTGGCAGAGTAAACGCCGCAGAGGTTCTCACCGGGGATGTGCATGAACATCGGAAGACCCGCGCCGGAGCCGATGAACACGGCCTCGAAGCCGTACTCGCTCATCAACTCGTCGATGGACACGACGCGGCCGATGACCATGTTCGTCTCGACCTTGACACCGAGGGCCTTCAGGCCGTCGACTTCCTTCTGCACGATGGCCTTGGGAAGTCTGAACTCGGGGATGCCGTAGACCAGCACGCCGCCGGCAAGGTGGAGCGCTTCAAAAACGGTGACATCGTAGCCCTTCTTGGCAAGGTCGCCCGCGCAGGTGAGGCCGCTGGGGCCGGAGCCGATGACCGCGACCTTGTGGCCGTTGGGCGCGGGCTTGGCGGGTGCTTCCTGGACATTGGCATTGTGCCAGTCGGCGACAAAGCGCTCGAGGCGGCCGATGCCGACAGGCTCGCCCTTGATGCCGCGGATGCACTTCGATTCGCACTGCGTCTCCTGCGGGCAGACGCGGCCGCAGACGGCGGGCAGGGAGGAGGTCTCGTGAATGACCTGATAGGCGCCCTCGTAGTCCTTTTCGGTGATCTTCTTGATGAATTCGGGGATCTTGACCTGCACCGGGCAGCCGGAGACGCAGGGATGGTTCTTGCAGTTTAAGCAGCGGGCTGCTTCGTCGAGCGCCTGCTCCTCGGTATAGCCGAGGGCAACCTCCAGAAAGTTCTTGTTGCGGACGTTGGGCTCCTGCGAGGGCATTTCGTTCTTCTTCAGACTCATGTTAGGCATATTACTGAACCTCCTTGCTGAACAGGTTGCAGGTCTCTTCGTATTTGTGGCGCTCCCAGTCGAAGTACATCTTGCCGCGCTTGAGACTCTCGTCCCAGTCGACCTTGTGACCGTCGAAGTCCGGGCCGTCGACGCAGGCGAACTTCGTCTCGCCACCGACGGTGAGGCGGCAGCCGCCGCACATGCCGGTGCCGTCGACCATGATCGGGCTCATGGAAACGGTGGTGGGGATGCCGTAGGGCTCGGTGGTCTTGGACACGAATTTCATCATGATGGCAGGGCCGATGGCGAAGATCTCGTCATACTGGTTGCCGGCGTCGATGAGCTCCTTGAGCGCATCGGTCACGAGACCCTTTTCGCCGTAAGAGCCGTCGTCCGTCATCAGCTTCAAAACGCTGGACGCCGCGCGGAACTTGTCCTCAAGAATGACGAGGTCCTTATTCTTGAAGCCGACGACCGCGTGGACTTCCGCGCCGCAGTCGTGGAACTTCTTCAAAACGGGGTAAGCGATGGCGCAGCCGACGCCGCCGCCCACGACGCAGACCTTCTTCTTGCCTTCGGTCTCGGTCGGGCGGCCCAGCGGGCCGACAAAGTCCTGAATGTACTCGCCCTCGGCTTTATGTCTGAGCTTTTCGGTGGTGGCACCGATCGTCTGCACGATGATGGTGACGGTGCCCTTCTCACGGTCGAAGTCGTGGATGGTGATGGGGATGCGTTCACCGTTTTCATCGACGCGCAGGATGATGAACTGGCCGGGCTCGGCCTTCTTTGCCACCATCGGCGCCTCGATCTCGTAGAGGGTCACGGTGGGCTTGAGCGCTTCTTTCTTCACGATGCGATACATGAATGATTCTCCTTTTTGTTGAGATTCAGCGCCGTGCCGTCCGGGGAGAACGGCAGGCGGGATTCCTGGACGCAGCGCCGGGAATATGGAATGATGCTATGTTTATATCATGAAAGTTTTCTTGCGTCAATAAATATCAAAATTCTGACGATGCAGGAAAACTTGCATTTACGAAAAATACTTGCAAAAAACTAAAGCAGCGTCACGCTGCGGCCCTCGGTGCTGATGAGGGCCTCCTCGCGCATCTTGCGCATCTCGCGCATCATGGCGCTGCGGTCGGCGCTGATGTAGTCGGCAAGCATGCTGAGGGAAAACGGCAGGGGGAACGTCCGGCTGCCGTGCTCGTCGGCGAGCTGCTCGAAAAAGCACAGCAGCTTTTCGCGGATGGAGCGGCAGGCGAGCCTCGATCCGGCGGCTCAGATGCAGGGACTTTTTCGAGAGCAGTTGGAAGAGGTTCGTTACGACCTGACTGTGGCAGGCGCAGGCGTTTTCACAGCGCTTTGTGATCTGGTCATAGCGCATGAAGATGACGCGGCAGTCCTCGCGGCACTCGATGAGCGCGCTGCCGTCGCGAAAGCCGGTGAACGCCAGCTCCTCGCCAAAGACGCTGCCCTCGTCCATGTTTTCAAGCACGGTGTGGTTGCCGTCGGCGTGCAGGCGCAGAAGCACTGCGCTGCCCGAGAGCAGCACGCCGATCATATCCTGCTGCTCTCCGCAGGTGAGGATGGTCTGTCCTGCGCTGAAGCGCTGCTCGTAAGCGCTGAAGCAGCGCAGCATATTTTCGCACGATGCTTCGTCCACACCTGTAAACAGTGCGGAATCGCGGCAGTCCATCGCTCTCCCTCCCGTAAGGCCTGCTGCTTTACCGGTGCAGCGCAGCCGTTGACCTATTGCATTATCATATACCAGAGAGGAAAAAAAGTAAATGACAATTTCGCGAAAAAATCGGACAAAAAAGCGTGCGATCCCTGTAAAAAAGCATCCGCCTTATTTGGCGGATGCTTTGTCCTTGGTTTTGCGCGCATAGTCGTAAAACACCTGCGCAATGGGCGATAAAATGCTGTTTTTGTGCTTGACGATATAGAGCTGGCGGCGGAAGCGCGAGTCGGGGAAGGGGAAGGCGAGAAGCTTTCCGAACTGAACATAGTCCTGCGCGGCGCTCTGCGCGATGAGACCGACGCCGAGACCCTCGCTGACCATCTGCTTGACGCTCTCGGTCGAGCGGATCTCGACCGCGGTGCGCAGCTGGGCGATGTCGATGCCGAGCTCATTTAAGAGTTCCTTGCCCGCCTGATACGTGCCGCTGCCCTTTTCGCGGCTGATGAACGTCTCTTCCTTGAGCTGCTTGATGGGGAAGGGCTTGCCCGCAAAGGCCTGATACTTTTCGGTGTTCGGCGTGATGAGCACCATCGGGTCGTTGGCAAAATCCTGATAGACGCATTTGTGGCTCGCCACCATCGTGCCGCAGAAGCCGATCTCTACGCTGCGCGTGGCGACGAGCTCCACGACCTTGGGACTGTCCTCCATCTGGATATTGAAGGTGATGTCCGGATAGCGGGCGCGGAAGTCCTGCAAAAGGTGCGGCAGATAATACTGGCTGGGCACCGTGGAGGCCGCGATGGAGATCGTACCCTTCATCTCCTGCGAGAAGTTGCGCAGCGCGATGGCTGCGTTCTCGCGCACCTGCAGGATCTCCTTGGCGTATTTGTAGAGGAGCTTGCCCGCGTCGGAGGGGTAGGTCTCCTTCGTGGTGCGGACGATGAGCTTGATATTCAGTTTTCTCTCCAGTGCGGAGACGTGCGAGCTGATGGTCGGCTGCGTCAGGTGCAGCAGCTCCGCGGCGCGGGAAAAGCTGCAGTTTTCCACCACGTAGACGAACGCTTCGAGCTCTTTGATATCCATATCAATGTCCATGAAGTTCCCCCGTCAGACAGGCAAAAGCAAAATGTTTTGCGTTGATAGTGCGTTGAATGCTTATTTTTTAACAGTATACACAGTTTAGCGCCGTTTGTCCAGAGAGGGAAACGGCATTTTGCAGGATTTTATGCATTTTTTGCCCGTGCGATGCACCGCGCGGGCAAAAAATGACGACTTACTGCTTGTCCTGCGCCAGCGCCTCGCCCAGCGCGATGGCGAGCTGATCAGGGCAGGAGGTATTCTTGAAGCCGCAGCGGATGCCGCGCATGCGCGCGATGGCATCCTCGGCCTTCATGCCTTCGACCAGGCGCGAAATGCCCTGAAGGTTGCCGTTGCAGCCGCCGATGACCTCCACGCTCTTGATGGTGTGGTCATCGTTCAGCTCAATGTGCATTTCCTTGGAGCAAACGCCCTTGGTGCGGTAGTTATAAGTCATTTCTATCTCTCCTTTTCTGATAGTCCGCGCCAATCATAGCACATTCGCCCTGCGTTCGCAAGGGATGCACCGAAAAAGGAAAGAAAAAGAAGATGCGGCAATTCGGGTGGTATTCCGCGAACAAGTGTGCTATAATTATCCTGTTAGAATATTGCCATTACAGAACAAAACGCAAAAGGAGTTGTTTTTTATGTCAGTTTTGACCGCCGTTGTTCTCGGCCTTGTGCAGGGGATCGCGGAATTTTTACCGATCTCGTCCTCCGGCCATCTCGCCATCGCGGAGCATTTACTAAGCATCCAGGGCGCGAGCAACGTGCCCGACTTTTCGACGTGCTGCTCCACCTCGGCACGCTCGTGGCGGTGTTTGCCGCTTACTGGGATGATATCCGCGATATGATCGTGGAGTTTTTCACCGGCATCGGCGACCTTGCCCATCATCGCACGCCGAACCCCGTGCCGCCTGCGCGCCGTCTCATTCTGCTCATCATTGTGGGCACGCTGCCGCTTTTCGTCATGGTGCCGTTTCGCCGTTTTTTCACGGAGCTGAGTGATAATATGTACTTTATCGGCGGCGCACTGATCGTCACGGGCATCCTGCTCTTCGCGAGCGACCGTGTGCGCCATGGCCGCAAGACGGAAAGACCGCCACGCTGCTCGACGCGCTGCTCGTCGGTATCGGTCAGGCCATCGCGCTGTGCCCGGGCATCTCCCGCTCCGGCATGACGATCACGGCGGGCTGCTTCACGGGCTTTGAGCGCAAGTTCGCTGTGCGCTTTGCATTCCTGCTCTCCATCCCCGCGGTGTTGGGGGCGAACATCCTGACACTCAAAGACGCGATCGACACGGGCATCGACTTCTCCAGCGTGCCCGTGTACCTCGTCGGTGTCGTCGTCGCGGCGGTGTCGGGCTATGCGAGTATCCGCCTGCTGCGCTATGTTGCCGACAAGGGCCGTTTCGGCGCGTTTGCCTATTACTGCTGGGCCGCCGGCGTGCTGACGCTGGTGCTCACGATCCTGCACTAATTTTTGATTCTGAGGTGAATCATGGCACAACAGAAGAAAAAAACCACCACAACGAAAAAGAAAACGACGGGTTCGTCCCGCTCCTCGTCTTCCGGCAAGCGCACGGCGAAGAAGAATCAAAAGCGCCCCATCCGCCGCGAGGTCGCGGGCGCAATCCTGCTGGTGCTGGCGCTGTGCCTGGGCTTTAGCTATTTCCAGTCGGGCGCGTGGCTGCTCGATCAGCCGGCGAAGCTGTGCCGGTCGCTCTTTGGCTGGGGCTATTACCTCGTCGCGCCCGCACTGCTGCTGGGGAGCTACATTCTGCTCTTTCACCGTGGGCGGAACGTCGCGTCCTGCCTTGTCGGCACGGCGCTGCTGCCGGTCGTGTTCGGCGCGATCATGCACATCGCCCTCTGCAAAGAGAAGTATGTCAACATGGATGGCATCTTGAAGCTTCTGTGGACGAGTGGCAACGCGCTCGAGTCCGGCGGCGCGGTGTCTGCATCGCTTGCGATCATGCTGGTGCTGCTGGTGAAAAAGGTGCTGGCGATGGTCCTGCTCGTTGTGCTGTTCGTCGCGTTTTTGATGATGGCGTTCCGTTTGACGCCTGCCGCCGTGATCGAGGCCGTGCGCTCGCACGAGCGCGTGCCCTATGAGCCAGTGGAGGAAGAGGACCTTCCGCCGCAGCGCACCCATGTGCCGCGCCGCAGTGCGCCGGTCCACACGCCGGACGCCGCCATCGACATTCCGCTCGACGGCGAGGAGCGCGTCATCAGGAAATCCCACGGGAGGCTTCTTCCGCAAGAAGTCCGATAATATCAAGAGCCCCGACGAGCTGTTAGCGGGCGGAAGTGCCGCGGAGACAAAGATCGCTGCACCCGTTTCGCCTGCCGCCGCGCCGTCCGCACCCGTTAAGCCTGTGACGGTGGAGGCCGACGACTTCGACCTGCCGCCGTTTGATACAGCGCCGAGCGCGCCCGCGCCGGTCGTCCCGGCACCCGCACCTGTGATGCACACGCCGTTTGCCGCGCCCACGCCGAGCGTGCAGAGCGCACCCGTCGCCGCAGCCGCAGCAGCAACGACGGTTCCCGCCGTGCTGACCGACAAGCAGGAGGACAAGCTCCGCCGCGCCGAGGTCGATGCCGCGCGCGAGGAGGTCACGCGCGAGATCGAGGGCAGCGATGCGCAGCCCCAGCCGCCTGCATATCAGTATCCGCCCATCACGCTCTTAAAAGAGGGCAGCGTGACGAACGCCGCTGAGGCGGGCGCGGAGCTGCGCAACAACTCCCGCCGCTTGGCGCAGACGCTCACGAGCTTCGGCGTGGACGCCCAGCCGGGCGATGTGGTGCGCGGCCCGTCGGTCACGCGCTATGAGTTCACGCTCAGTCAGGGCGTGAAGCTCTCGAAGATCACAAATTTGCAGGACGATATCGCCCTTGCGCTGGGCGCGAGCGGCGTGCGCATCGCGCCCATCCCCGACAAGATCTCCGTCGTGGGTGTCGAGGTGCCGAACAAGCTTGTTTCGCCCGTCAGCATCCGCACGGTGCTCGAATCCACGGAGTTCACCACCCATCCTTCCACCACGGCCTTCGCCGTCGGCAAGGACATCAGCGGCAAGAACATCGTCGGGAATATCTCGAAGCTTCCGCACGTGCTCATCGCCGGTACGACGGGCTCCGGTAAGTCCGTGTGCACGAACTCGCTGATCGTCTCGATGCTCTATAAGTCGACGCCCGAAGAGGTGCGCTTCATCATGGTCGACCCGAAGATGGTCGAGCTTGCGCCCTACAACGGCATCCCGCACCTGCTCATCCCCGTCGTCACCGACCCGAAGAAGGCTGCGGGCGCGCTGCAATGGGCCGTGTACGAGATGATGAAGCGCTACAAGATGTTCTCCGAGCACAACGTCAAGGACCTTGCCTCCTACAATAAGGTGGCGGAGACGGACGAAACGCTCAAAAAGCTGCCGAGCGTCGTTGTCGTCATCGACGAGCTGGCCGACTTGATGCTCGTCGCGGCGAAGGAGGTCGAGGAGTCGATCTGCCGCGTGGCGCAGATGGGCCGCGCCGCGGGCATGCACCTGGTTCATTGCGACGCAGCGTCCGTCGGCGGACGTCATCACGGGCCTGATGAAGGCCAACATCCCGAGCCGCATCGCCTTCGCGGTCGCGTCCGCGATGGAATCGCGCATCATTCTCGATACCGCGGGCGCGGAAAAGCTCGTCGGCCGCGGCGATATGCTCTACGCCCCGCTCGGCGAGGGCAAGCCCAACCGCGTGCAGGGCTGCTTCATCTCGAGCGAGGAGATCGAGCGCGTGGTCAACTTCGTCAAGGAAAACGGAGAGACGGACTACGACGAATCCGTCATCGACAAGATCAACGCCGCCGTCGCCGAAAAGGAGAAAGGCAGCGCCAAGGGAGGCGGCAATGCCGCACCCGAGCAGAACGCCGCCGACGAGGCGGACGAGCTGCTCCCCGCCGCGATCGACGTGGTCATGGAGACCGGTCAGGCGTCCGTCTCGATGCTCCAGCGCCGCTTGAAGCTCGGCTATTCGCGCGCGGCGCGCATCGTCGACGAGATGGAGACGCGCGGCATCGTGGGCCCGTTCGAGGGCTCAAAGCCCCGCCAGCTGCTTATCGCGAAAGAGCAGTGGCAGGAGCTCAAGATGAAGGGCGCCTACGGCGCGACGCCACCGGAAGCGGAAGAGCTTCCGCCGCCGGACGAGGAAAACTGAACAAAGCGAAAGCACCGCAGATGAAATTCATCTGCGGTGCTTTTTTGCGCGTGTTTGGTTCCCCGCGCACAGGAGTCGCATAGACTGTCGGGGAAGAAGAAATGGGGGAGGAGATCGACATGGCCTATTCCGACAGGGAGCTGCTCGCACGCCTCATCGAGTGCGAGGCGGGCGGCGAGGGCGAGAATGGGATGAAAGCCGTGGCGAGCGTCGTGATGAACCGCGTGCGCTCGACGGGCGGCGAATACGCGCGCGTGGGGCAGGGCAGCATCCGCAATATCATCTTTCAGCCGGGGCAGTTCGTCTGCGCGAGCGAGACCGAGCGCGGCAGCTACAACCCGCAGAACATCTACAACATGCGCCCGACCGATATCCATTACGAGATCGCGGACTGGGCCATCGCGGGCAACCGATTGAACGGCCTTGGAACGGCGCTGTGGTTCTTTAACCCGTTTTCGCCGTCCTGCCGCGCGAATTTTCCTTCAAATGTGGGGACGTTCGTCATGCGTATCGGCGACCACTGTTTTTATAACCCCACCGCCGCGTATTACGACACCTGAGAAAAGCAAATCAGCAGCAACGGGAAAGGGAGAGGACGTTTTTATGATCCAGATGGGAAAAAGCATGCCGTGCCTTTATGAGCAGATGGCTGCCGTGCCCGCCATGGCGAGCGCGCAGCAGAGCGGCAACAGCAATAATAGCAGCAATAATAGCAGTAATAATAGCAGTAATAACAACAGTAACAACAACGCGAGCCAGAGCTATGAGGAAATGCTTGGAGGATCGTCGGGGGCGGGGGGCATGTCGCTCGTGCTGCAGGGCGGCGCGAGCGGGCAGTTCCAGCCCACGCCCGACAAGATCGAAGAGTCGCAGACCGTCGACAAGATGGCCTACAATTCGTGGAAGGGGATGCTCGCGCGCAACATCGGCCGCGCAGTCATCGTGAGCTTTCTTGTCGGTTCGCAGAACACGGTCGTGGCGGTCGGCACGCTACAGGAGGTCGGAAACGACTATATCACGCTGTTCCACCCCGGCCGCAGCGCCTACATCACCGCCGACATCTACTCCATCCGCTTCGTGGAGTTCCCGCAGGGGAACAACGTGATCACACTCAACTAAAAAGGGACGCTTTCGCGTCCCTTCATTTTTGCTTTTGCGTTCGCAGACGCAAAGAATTTTGATCGTCGATCGCCGCGACCAGCGCGTGGCGATCGACACCTCTCGCTCCGCGCGTGTCGCAGCCGCCAGCGGCGGCAAGGCACAAAGCGGAGTGTGGCCTTCCTCAAAAAAGCGGCTTTACCGCTTTTTTGAAGTACTTAGAATCTTCTTCTCCGCCCGTGGTAGCCGCCGTGTGCCGCGCCGCGGCGGCGGTGGCCGTAGCGACGGCGGCGGGAGAACATCGTCACATAGACGACGAGCGCGACGATCAGCAGTACGACCACGATCAACAGAATGCGGACGAGCGGCTTTGCGAAAAAGTCAGACACCCTGCGCTGCGCCGTCAGGAACCACGAGGCCGATACATCGTTCAGCGCCAAGAGGTCCGTCTCGGCGTAGACCTTACCATTGTAGGAGAGCGTCAGCTTGCCGAGCACGTCGCCCGCGGAAACGGGCGCGTCGACCGTGTCGTTCGTGAGCGTCACGGTGCGCTCAAGCATGTCGGGCTCGACATTGTCGGGCAGCAGGCAGGCGATATCCTCCGCCGCGTGGGTCGAAACGTAGCTCGCCTCGCTCGAAAGCGCGACGGGCACCTCCTGCACAAGGTCAGAGGAGGAGAGAATGTCGCGGAGGACAAAGTTGTCAAAGCCCCAGTCGAACATGCGCGACGTTTCGGAGAAGCTGCGCGTCTGGATGGTCACACCGTCCTCGAGCGTCACGCGCTCTGCGCCCAGCACCACGCTGATCATGTGGCGGCTGCCGCGCAGGGCGGACGAAATGAGGCAGTAGCCCGCCTCGGGTGTCGAGCCGGTCTTGATGCCCTGCGCGTCGCGGTACACATAACCGCGGGCGCGCCAGTTGGAAATGAGAAAGTTCGTCGAATGCAGCTCACGCGGCTTGTCGGTCATGTTCGTGGCGGGCACGGTGTAGCTCTTGGAGTTGCAGATCTCCATGAATTTATCGTAGGGCTTCAGCGCGCGCGTGATGAGGTAGAGGTCCCACGCGGTCGTGTAGTGCTGGGAGTTGTGAAGACCCGTGGCGTTGGCGAAGTGCGTGTGCTCGCAGCCAAGCTCCGCCGCGCGCTCGTTCATGCGCGCGACAAAGGCGTCGACCGAGCCGTAGAGCGTTTCGCCCAAAATGTTGCACGCCTCGTTCGCCGAGACGATGAGCATGCAGTTGAGCAGCTGCTCGACCGTCATCGTTTCGCCGGGGACGATGTTCGCCGTGCTGCCGTCGCTCGACAGCCCCTCGAACGCCGATTCCGTCGCGGTGACGGAGTCAGTCAGCGCGATCTTGCCCTCATCGATGGCTTCAAACACCAGCAGCGCGACCATCACCTTTGTGAGCGACGCGGGGAAGTTCTCCTGATGGGCGTTTTTCTCATAGAGAATTTCGCCCGTGTCGGCCTCAATGAGAAGACCGGCCTTCGCGTCGAGTGTGAAGTCCTCATAGGCGTCAGCGCTCGTGAGCGAAAAGAGCGGGAGCAGGAGCGCAAAAGATAAAAAAAGTGAAAACAAGCGGCGTTTTTTCATGGAAATATACCTCGTTGTATGATACAATCAAATAGAATACAGTGAAGAGGAGCGCGCCGTTCGGCACGCTTCGACATCAGTATAGCAAAAAAGGCAGGCGAGCGCAACCGTGGAAAAGCAAGAAAAGAAAACCAAAGTCAGCGGCGTCTACCTTGTGCTCGCCGCGCTGACGGTGCTGTTCGCCGTTTCGCTCGTTTTTCTGCACAAAACGGCCTACGAGGGTGCCTCGCACGGGAATTACACCGTGACGACGCAGGACAAGACCGACGAGATCACCGCGCCCACGCGCGTTGTGACGCTTGTGAACGTCAATACCGCGACGGTGGAGGAGCTTGAAACGCTGACGGGCATCGGCCCGTCGCTCGCGCAGGCGATCATCGACTACCGCGCAGAGCACGGCGATTTTACGGCGGCGGAGGACCTTTTGAACGTCAAGGGCATCGGAGAGGCGAAGCTCGAGGGATTCCGCGCGGAGATCACATTCACGGAGGAGGATGGCAATGAAAATTCTGGTGGTTGACGACGAGCAGCTTCTCGTCAAGGGCATGAAATTCAATCTGGAAAACGAGGGCTACACGGTCGAGACCGCCTACGACGGCGCGACCGCCATCGACATGGCGAAAAGCGGCGGGTTTGACCTCATCATCCTCGATCTGATGATGCCGCAGGTGGACGGGCTGACGGCCTGCATGCGCATCCGCGAATTCTCCACGGTGCCCATCATCATGCTCACCGCCCGCAGCGAGGACGCGGACAAGATCATCGGCCTCGAGTCCGGCGCGGACGACTACGTCACCAAGCCCTTCAACATTTTAGAGCTCAAGGCGCGCATCCGCGCGCTGCTGCGCCGCGCGAACGCCGCACCGCAGCAAAAGCAGCCTGAAACGCTCCTGTTGACCGCGGGCGGCATCACGCTCGACCCCGAGCAGCGCGTCGCCGTCAAAAACGGCGAGATCGTCGAGCTCACGGCCAAGGAATACGACCTCATCGAGCTTCTTGTCAAGAATCCGCGCCGCGTTTACTCGCGCGAAAATCTGATGGACCTTGTCTGGGGCTACACCTACGCGGGCGACTACCGCACGGTGGATGTCCACATCCGCCGCCTGCGCGAAAAGCTGGAGGATGACCCCGCCGCGCCGCAGCACATCCTGACCAAATGGGGCGTGGGGTACTACTTGAAGGACTGATTTCCCACTAAAAGAAAGAGAAGGGGGGGCAGCGCCGTGCAGATGCATGCGAGCCTGCAGCGAAAATTCAGCTTCAGCTATATCGCCATCATTCTGGCGGTGCTGATCCTGCTGAACACGTATCCGCTCATCACGTCGGAAAACCTGACGTTCCGCTCTAAGCAGAGCTCGCTGCAGGGCAGCGTCTCGGTGATGGTGACGGCGCTCTCCGGCCTTGAGGAGCTGAGCGAGGAAAACGTCGCGGGTGCGATGACGCTCGTGGAGGAGACGGGGATCTCCCGCGTGCTTGTGACGGACGCCTCGGGCCGCGTGCTATATGACACGCGCGAAACCGACGGCGCGATCGGCCGCTACGCCTTTTATACAGAGCTTGTGCAGGCGCTTCGCGGAGAAGACGTCTTTTACACCGAATTTTCGGACAAGGCGTTCAAAAGCCGCGCGGCCTCGCCGGTCATCTACCACAGCCAGACCATCGGCGCGGTCTACGCCTATGAATACGACACCGAGCAAGCGGAGCTGCTGCTGTCCCTGCAGCGCAATCTCCTGACGATTTCGGCGGTCGTGCTGGTGTTCGCCGGCGGGATCAGCGTACTCTTATCCCGTGTGCTGACGCGGCGCTTCGGCGTACTGACCGACGCCATCCGCAAGATGCGCGAGGGCTCGTACAGCCACCGTGCCGAGGTCGGCGGGCACGACGAGATCAGCGAGCTCGCCGCCGAGTTCAACGACATGGCTGACCGGTTGCAAACGACGGAGGACGCTCGCCGCCGCTTCGTGTCGGACGCGAGCCACGAGCTCAAAACGCCGCTGGCGGGCATCAGGCTTCTGTCCGACTCCATTTTGCAGACGGAGAACATGGACGCGCAGACCGTGCGCGAATTTGTCGGTGATATCGAGCAGGAGTCCGAGCGCCTGGCGCGCATCACGGAAAATCTGCTGCGGCTGACGCGCCTGGACAGCGGCATGCTGCCCGAAGGCGCAGCGCGTCGACCTCTCATCCGTGATGGCGCGCGTGGTGCGCATGCTGCGCCTTGTGGCCGAGGAAAAGCAGGTCGACCTCTCATATGAAATTCGCCGCGAGGGACAGACCCTTGCGAGCGAGGATGAAATTCACGAAATCATCTACAACCTGACGGAAAACGCCATCAAGTATAACCGCCCCGGCGGCTTTGTGAAGCTGCTGCTCGCGGGGGATGAAAAGGACTGCCTTCTCACTGTCAGCGACAATGGCATCGGCATTCCGGAGGGGGACATGCCCCGCATTTTCGACCGCTTCTACCGCGTGGACAAGATGCGCTCGCGCGCCGCGGGCGGTACAGGCCTTGGCCTTTCCATCGCCGCCGACACGGCGCGCCGCCGCGGCGGCAGCATCGAGGTCCGCGCCCGCGAGGGCGGCGGCACGGTGTTTACCGTGCGCCTGCCGCGCTGCGAAGAGGGAGGGGATGAGACATGAGAAGACGTCTTTCCCTGACTGCGGCATTAGTCCTCCTGCTTTCGCTTCTCTGCGCCTGCGCGGCCCAGCACGCGCAGGAAATGGACGAAAACGGCTACGAGCTCTATTTTCTCAGCGATCCCAACTCCGCGGGCGGCGGCGACGCCATCCGCACGCAGGAGCGCCTGACGCTCGACGGCGCGATGGAGACCGAAGACTGTGTCCGCGCGCTGATGGAGGCGCTGCTCGCAGGGCCCGACGAGCCGTCGCTCTCGTCGCCCATCCCGGAGGGAACGGTGCTCAAGTCGCTCAAGGTGTCGGGCCGCCGCGCGCAGATCGACTTGAGCGCACAGTATGCGCGCCTGACGGGCATCGACCTGTCGCTCGCTGACTACTGCATCACGCTGACGCTGACGCAGCTGCCGAATGTGAACGCTGTGAGCATCACGGCGGACGGGCGCGAGCTGCCGTACCGCGAGACGCAAGTGCTGCTCTCGGCGGATACGCTGCTTTCCTCGCGTGAGAGTGGCCTGCGGCCGATCACCGTGTCGCTTTATTTCCTCGACAGCAAGACAGGCGAGCTGCGCGCCGAGCAGCAGACGCTCGCGCTCTACGAGGGCCAGACGCGCGTGAACGCGCTGCTCGAAGCGCTCGCGCAGGGGCCGGAGGACGATTCGCTCGTCTCGCTCCTGCCGGAGGACTTTGCGGTCATCTCCTCTCGCATCGAAAACGGCGTGTGCTATCTGAATCTCCCTGCGAGCGGCTCACTGCCGGAGAACGAGGCGGAGCGCGATTTGATGCTGAGCGCGCTCGAGCAGTCCATTTTGTCGCTCGGCGGCGTGGACGAGGTGCAGTTTTTGATCGAAGGCTCGGCCGAGCCCGACGGCTACCGGTAAAAAAGGCCCTCCGCAGAAATGCGGAGGGCCTTATCATATCTTGCGCTATTTTACGCTCACTCGCGCGAGCATCGCCGCGCCGATCACGCCCGCGCGGTAGCCGAGCGTGCAGAGCTCGATGCGCGTGTGCGAGACGGCATAGCGCGAGCCGAACGAACGCTCGCGCACCCTTTCGCGCAGCGGCAGGAGCAGCGCGTCGCCCTGATTTGCTACGCCGCCCGAGAGAGCCAGCACTTCGGGGAAGAAAATGTTGACAAGATTTGTGAGCCCGCAGGCCAGATGCTCGATGTAGTCCTCCACGACCTGCGCGCCCGCCTCGTCGCCGCGCTCCTTGGCGAGAAACGCTGTGCGGCCGTCGACACCGCCCTGCTCCGCGGCAATCGCGTGCAGCAGGCTCTCGGGGTGCGCGGCCATGGTGCGCTTCGTGTCGCGGATCAGCGCCGTGGCGGAGGAGTAGGCCTCGAAGCATCCGCGGCTGCCGCAGGTGCACTCTTCGCCGTTTTCCGCGATGACCATGTGGCCGATCTCGCTCGCCGCGCCCGTGTAGCCTGTCAGGAGCTTGCCGCCGAGCACCACGCCGCCGCCGACGCCCGTGCCGAGCGTGACGACGATGGTGCTCTCCGCGCCGCGGCCGCAGCCGAACAGCGCCTCGCCCAGCGCCGCGGCGTTTGCGTCGTTGCCGAGGTGGATGGGAAGCGCAGTATGCGCGCGCAGCGCGCTTCGCAGGTCGAAGTTCACAAAATTCAGGTTCGCCGCAAAGCGCACGATGCCGCTCGCGTCGTCCACCGTGCCGGGGCAGCCGACGCCCACGCCGCCGACGGTGTCCTCGCCGATAGAGAGCTGCGCGATGACCTGACCGATGCGTCCCGCGACCGCCTCGGGGCCGAGATCGACGCGCGTCGGGATAGAATGCTCCTTTAAGATCTCGCCCTCTGCGCTCACGAGTGCGCCCTTGATGTTTGTGCCGCCGAGGTCGATGCCGATATAGTTCATAAAAACGCCCCTCCCGGGTGAAATGTGTCCTCATTGTATGCCGCATCGGCGGAAAATGCAAGAGCTCGCACGGGAAAGAAAAAAGTTTCTTAAAAAAATCATAAGGGTGAAACTTTTTGAGAAATTTCTCGTCTAAGAGAATGTACGGAACGAAAAAGCTCCGCATAATCAAGATGGAAAGAAGACGATGAAAGGAGAAACAAAATGAACCGCTGGGGACTAATGAGTGCCCTCGCACTTGCCGCCGCGCTGCTGCTCGCAGGCTGTGGAGGCGACTGCGGGCTGAAAGATGACGACAGCGCCGATGAGCCGCAGATCACGCTCGAGCAGATCCGTGCCGCGAATGATCCGCGATCCCTGCTCGAAAAGCACGGCGCTGTGACCGTGACCGTGCAGGAGAGCGACCAGAATGACGCCGTGACGTATACGGCGAAGTTTCAGTACACCCGTGGTGTGGAGGATGTGCTGGCCTGGTATCATTGCCGGTACACCGAAAACAGCACCAGCGGCAAGAGCGAACTGTGGAGCGAGGCGAACGGAACGATGGATGCTGCGCGTATGGAAAGCGACAGCACCGAGGACCTGAGCCTGAGCATTTACCTTGAGGGAATGTATGAGCAGTACGTTCTCGACATGATCCCCCGATGCCCTGCTTTGGAAGAGGATGTGGAGCAGACGGTCGACAGCTGCAGCGAGCAGGGCGGCGAGCTGCTGCTCTCTGTTACCGCGCGTTATCTGGCTTCCGATGGAGATTATTACACGGTGCACTACCGCGTTGACCCTGCGACGAATGAGGTGCTGGAGGCGTCAGTGACCGACTACATTAAAAAGGAAAGCGGCGAGGTATCCAAGCTGCATACGACGCTCTACCGCTGGAGCTACGACGAGCCCTATCAGGCAGAGCGCAATGTGATGAACGAGGTTCTGTTTTCGACGGACAGCAAGGAGGACGTCTGCGACCTGACGACTTTCTATCCCGTTGAGGAGGAGGAGAACGGCTGGGCGATGACCCTGTATCGCGTGGCACACGGCACGCGCATCCTCTTCCTCGACAGTGCGGATCTCGCACTTTATGCGGACAGGGAGCTGACCAAGCCCATCGACTTCTACGACGGCATCGACACGAGCGGCGAGAGTGCGACGGTCTACATCGTGCCGCTGGAAGAGAACCATTAAAAAGCTTTAGAACGCGGGCGTAAGTCCGCACCCAAATAAGGAGGAAACCAAGGTGAAAAACTGGAAGAAAGCAGGCATTGGCGCGCTTTGTGTCGCGGCACTTCTTGCCGGCTGCGGCACGCAGGGCGGCAAGGACGATGGAAACGGCGGCAAGGACGACACGCCGATGGACGTGACGCTCGAAACGCTGCGCGAGGTCAACGATCCGTGCGTACTGCTTGCAAAGTACGACGCCGTGACCGTGAACATTCAGGGCACCGACCGGGACGGCGAGGTGGCCTACACCGCAAGATTGCAGTACACGGACGGGGGCGACAGCACGATCCTCATGTCCTCGCACTACAGCTATACCGCCAACAGCGGCCCGGGCGAGGATGAGCTGTGGAGCGAGGGGTGTGGCAGCCTGTACGCCACGCGCATGACGAGCGACGATAACGCAAGCCTGAACATCTATCCCATTCCGGGCGAGGGGACGGAGTATCTCCTTGACATACTGCCACAGTGCGCCGATCCCGCTGCCAAAAACGCCGAGGAAACGCTCGACGAGCGCAGCGAGCAGGACGGCGCGGTGCTGCTCTCGACCACCACGCGCTTTAAAGACGCCGGCGGCTACTACTATACCACCCTCTACTACGCCGATCCCGAGACGGGAGAGCTGCTCGCCATGTCCGTGACCGACTACATCGAGGACGGCGAGGGCGGCGCGACGGAGATGGGCACGACGCTCTACAACTGGAGCTACGATGAGCCCTACGAAACAGAACCCTATAAGTCAGGCCGCTACCTTCTGAACGATGTCGTGTACGCGACGGACGACACGAGACCCGCCTGCCTGCTGACGGTCTGCCTCCCCGCGAAAGAAGGGGGCGAAGACTGGTGGGTGAATGAATACCATGTGGCGAGGGGGACGTATGTCAACATCTGTTGCCGCAGCGGTTGCACGCTCTACGCGGACGCGGCGCTGACGCAGCCCATCGACGACACCGTGTCCATCGACACAAATGGCGAAGAGATGACGGTCTACGTCGTGCCCGACGTGCCGCTGAACTAAAACGGCATGAACTTAAAAAAGCGGCGGATCAAAAAAATCCGCCGCTTTTTTTCAAAAAGGATGAAACATTTTTCGATAAATTCCGTCTAAATAATACAGGAAAGAGGCTCGGTGCGAGAATTAAGGAACTCTTAAATAATTTGTAACCAAATCGCGCCTGATTGTAACGACTTCCTCATAAGATGAGATTATAATGGACCCAAGATTAAAATTGAGGAGAAACTGCGATGGCAAATGACCAGAAGCCCGTCATTTCGGTGCGAAAGCTCCGAAAGGTGTACATGATGGGGCAGGAGCACGTGGTCGCACTGCACAATATTGACCTCGACATCCCGCGGGGCGAGGTGTGCTGCATCTTCGGCACGTCCGGCAGCGGCAAATCGACGCTGCTCAACCAGCTGGCGGGACTCGAAAAGCCCACGCGCGGCGTGGTGCGCATCGGCGGCGTGCCGATCTCACAGCTCAACGAAAATCAACTCGCGGCCTTTCGGCAGAAGCACATCGGCTTCGTCTTCCAGTCCTACAACCTGCTGCCGGAGCTGACGGCGGCGGAAAACGTGGCCATGCCGCTGATGTTCAAGGGCATCGACCCGGATGTGCGGCTGCTGGAGGCGAAGAATGCTCTGCCGCGTGGGACTGAAGGACCGCATGGACCACTTTCCGAACCAGATGTCCGGCGGACAGCAGCAGCGCGTGGGCATCGCACGCGCGTTCGTCACGCGCCCCGAGGTCGTGTTCGCCGACGAGCCGACCGGCAACCTCGACTCGAAGACAACGAAAGAGGTCATGCACATGATCCGCGGCTTTGCCAAGCGCTTCCACCAGACGATCGTGCTCGTCTCCCACGATCCGGAGATGACCGAGTATGCCGACCGCATCGTCACACTCATCGACGGCAGGATCGTCAGCAACGTAGAAAATCAGGTCAAGGCGGAGATCGACGCCGCACCCTACATCGAATAACGGAGGAAATCGAACATGAAACGCATCTCAAGATCCCTGCTCTCGCTCTGCCTTGCCCTTGTGCTGTGCGCAGCGCTGCTGCCCGTGAATGTCGCCAAAGCGACGGGCGGAGGCACGACGGCACGGGCAGGAACCAGCTTTCTGATCACCGGCTACCGGGCCAGCAGAAGCAGCATTTACACCGGCGATACGGTGGATATCACGGTCTACTTATCCCGCACGGACGGCAGCAACGATTCGATCCGCGTCGTGCGCGGCCTTGACAGCTTTCAGGACGGCACGGCGAGCGCTGTTGCAAGCGGACAGAACGGCGAATATACCGTTACGTTCACCGGCCTGACCTACACCGGCGACAGCGGCAAGCAGCTTGCCTTTACAATTTATTATGAAGGCAACGGCGGCGGCTATCAGGACGGCAACACCGTCCCGGTGCGCGAGTGCGTGCCCTACACCGAGCCGAAGCCGGAGCCCGAGCCGACGCCGGAAACGATTCCCGAGCCGCGCGCCGTCTTCAACTCCGACGGCACGAGCACGTCTATTGCCGCGGGCGAGACAAAGACCATCACCGTTTACATCCAGAACGCCGGCACGACCGCCATGCGCGACCCTATCCTGACGCTCAAATCCTCCGGATCGCTTCTCATCATGGGCAGCCAGGACTACATGCTCGACGATATCCGCGCGGGCCGCGACACGGCCGTCACTGTGACGGTCAAGGCGCCCGACAAGATCGAGTCCCAGATGCAGACGATCGACGCGAGCCTGTCGTTCTACTATGACAACGGCACGCAGCTCACCGGCGGCAGCGCCAGCGGCAGCGTGAACGTTCTCTCCACCGTTACCAAGGATACGAAGGACGAGGAGACCATTGCGAGCCCCACGCCCATCGTCATTCTCTCGGAGTACAACTACGGCGGTTCGTCCGTTGCGGCGGGCTCAAGCACGAACCTGAGCTTCTCGTTCACGAACACCAGCAAGACCATCAAGATCGAAAACGTCATGGTCACCGTCACCGGCGGTCAGGACCTGATGCTCAACGGCTCGACGAACACGTTCTACTTTGAATCTGTCGCCGCGAGCGGCAGCAAGACCGTCACCGTGCCGATGAAGGCCGCGCAGCTCATCAGCGCCAGCGCGCAGGACGTCAAGATCGACGTGACCTATGAATATGTTGACCAGAACGCAAGAAAGTCGGGAAACGCCACGCTGTCGCTGAGCGTGCCCCTCTACCAGCCCGACCGCTTTGAGCTCAGCGAGCCCAAGACCTCCTACACCGGCTACGTCGGCGAGGAGACGAGCCTGACCATCGACTATGTCAACAAGGGCAAGAGCGCCATCAACAACGTTGAGGCGACCATCTCCGGTGACATTGATTCCCCCACGCCTTATCAGCGCGTCGGCACGATCGACGGCGGCAAGAACGGCACCATCGCCTTTGCCGTGACCCCGCAGCTGGAGGGCGAGAATCAGGTCAAGATCGTCATCACCTACGAGGACTCCAACGGCAACACGAAAGAGCGCGTCTTTGAAGCGACGGTCGAAGCCATGGCCTATGAGCCGACCGACCCCGGTATGGACGATCCCGGCATGATCGACCCCGAGCCGGCGCACACCTTCCCGTGGAAGTACGTCATCATCGCGGTAGTCGCCGCGCTTATCGTCCTTCTCATCGTGCTGCGCATCCGCAAGAAGAAGGCCAAGCAGAAGGCCGAGCAGGCGCTGTGGGACAAGTGGGACGAAGAGGAGCTCGCCGAGGAGAAGCAGGAGGCAGCGGAAGCCGCGGCGGCTGAAAGCAAAGAGACTGCGGCCACGGGTGCTGAGGAGCAGAAAAAATGAGATTCGCAGACATCCTGAAAATGTGCTTTGACAGCCTGTCACGGCGCAAAGGACGCACGATCCTGACGGTGCTGGGCGTGTTCATCGGCTGCACGTCCATCATCGTGATGGTCTCCATCGGCGCGGGCATGCAGGAGTCCTACGACCAGATGCTCAAAAATATGGGCGACCTCTCCATCATCGAGGTCTACCGCGGCTACAACCAGAGCACCGGCACGCAGACGGAGAGCAAGCTTGACGACAAGGCGGTCGAGAGCTTCCACGAGATCGCGGGTGTGCAGGCCGTCATGCCCAAGGCAAGTCTCGACGAATATAATGTAAGCTTCAAGGCTGGCGTCAACGGCCGCTACACGGCCAACTGGGTCGATTTTGCCGGCATTGACTCGAGCGCCCTTGAGGACATGGGCTTTGAGCTGATGGACGGGCGGTATCCGGAGAGCAGCGACGAGGTGGTCGTGGGCCAGTATTTTGCCTATAACTTCTTCGATACGCTGATGCCGGATGGCAGAAATTATGTCGACCGATATATCTGGGACGAAAACGGCAATATCGACACGGAAAAGGTCCCCGACCCGTTTTTTGACCCGCTCAAGACGAGCATCACCATGGTACTCACACCGTATGACGACGGTACAGGCACCGAACCTACCCCCTATGAGGTCGAGCTCAAGGTCGTCGGTGTGATGAAGGAAGATCGGGGCAAGGGCTACGAGACGAGCGACGGCGTGATGATGGACATCAATGCGCTCAAAGCGCTTATTCAGGACCTGACCGGCAAGACCGACACGAAGTTCGAGTATTCGTCCATCAATGTCAAGGCCGAGAGCCTTGACGCCGTGGCGGATGTGGAGCAGTCCATCAAGGACTTGGGCTACAGCACCTATTCCATGCAGAGCATGCGCGACGAGCTCAACAAGCAGACCCGCCAGATCGAGCTGATGCTCGGCGGTCTCGGCGCGATCTCGCTTCTGGTCGCGGCCATCGGCATCACGAACACGATGATCATGTCCATCTCCGAGCGCACGAAGGAGATCGGCATCATGAAGGCGCTCGGCTGCTATGTGCGCGATATCCGCGCGATGTTCCTCATGGAGGCGGGCAGCATCGGCCTTCTCGGCGGCATTTTGGGGCTTATTTTCAGCTTCATCATATCCGTCATCATCAATCTGTTCTCGTTCGGCGCGTTCGGCGGCGGGGGCGTCACGTGGGAGCTTATCAAGCAGGCGCTCATCGGCGGCGAAGGCGTGGTGCGCACGTCCGTCATCAAGCCGGAGCTTGTGATCTTCGCGCTGGTGTTCTCGGTGCTGGTCGGACTGGTGTCCGGCTATCAGCCCGCGAACAAGGCGGTCAAGATCTCGGCGCTTGAAGCCATCCGAAACGAATAAGAAAAACGCAGTATTTTGCAAGAAGGCGGCGTCCTGGACCGGACGCCGCCTTCTTTTGTAAAAAGTGCGATATTGCAATGTTTCAAGCGCTTGCTTTGCTTGACCGCGCTGATGCGATGTGATATCATATATCAGTCAAAATATTTATGAAAACAGGAGGATCGTCTTGGCAACTGTCAAACGCAGATCCACCGTACCCTATTACGCCGCGGCGGGAACATGGGTCATTTATGCGCTGCTGTTCCCGCTTTACCGCGTGCCGCAGTTCATCTTTATTGCCATCGTATCGGCGGTGGTGTATTTCATCATGAACGCCGTGTGCGGCACGGTGGAGGTCACAGTTCCCGACCCGCCGAAAAAGGAAGAGAGCACCGGCAACCCCGAGCTCGACAAGATGATCAAGGACGGCAATCTTGCCATCTCCGAGATGAAGCGGCTCAACACGTCCATCAAGGATGAGAAGATCTCCGCCGACATCGACCGGCTCGAGGACCTGAGCGCGAAAATTTTCGCGCAGGTCAAATCCGACCCGTCGAAGCTGCCGCAGATCCGCAAGTTCATGGACTACTACCTGCCCACGACCCTTAAGCTCTTGAACGCCTATGACCGTATGGGCGCGCAGGGCGTGAGCGGCGAGAACATCGACGCGACCATGCAGCGCGTGGAGAGTATGATGGGCACGATCGTTACGGCTTTTGAAAAGCAGCTCGACATGCTCTTCGGCAGCGAGGCGATGGATATTTCCGCCGACATCACGGTGCTTGAAAACATGATGAAGCGCGAGGGGCTCAGTGAGGACGACGGTGAGCTGCATGCCGAGTCCGGCACGGCGACCGCCGGGCAGGACGATATCAAGCTCGAGCTGTAAAGGAGTAAGCGATGCGAAAGAAAGTGATGGCGTTCAACGCCAAAGTCAATGCGTGGATATTGAAACGGCTGAAAGGCGTGTGGCTCGACCCGATCTTCTGTGCAATCTTTGCCATCATGTGTGTTGGCAAGCATCATCGGCGCGATGCATCTGCACAGGGATACGCTTACTATTCCGCGCTGATCTGGGCGTTGGCCACGCTGCTGTGCCTGCGCCGCATCCAGCGCATCAAAAAGCACGAAAAAGAACAAACTCAAAGCCAAAATACGGAGGAGAAATGATATGAGCGACAACATGATGCCCGAGCTGACCCTGAATCCCACCGAAGCGGCGCAGGAGGCCGTCCCTGAGCTGACGCTCACCTCGGACGCGCCCGCGCCCGAGCAGGAGAAGAAAAAAGAGGTCGAGCCTGTCAAGGTCGATGAGAGCATGCTCACCGAGCAGGAGAGAGCTGCTGTCGACGAGTTTGTGAAGAAGATCGACATTACGGATACGAACCTTGTGCTCAACTACGGCGTGGCCGCGCAGAAGAGCGTTGCGACATTCTCGGAAAATGCCCTCTCCTCCGTGCGCAACAAGGACTTGGGCGAGGTGGGCGAGACGCTCTCGAACCTCGTCGTCGAGGTCAAGGGCTTCGGTCAGGAGGAGAAGAAGGGCTTCGCAGGCCTGTTCCACAAGCAGAAGGATAAGCTCGAGCTGATGCGCGCGCAGTACGGCAAGGCCGAGACGAGCGTGAACCGCATTGTTTCTGAGCTTGAAAAGCATCAGGTCACGCTGATGAAGGACATCGCGATGCTCGACCAGATGTATGAGCTGAACCTCAAGTACTACAAAGAACTGACCATGTATATCATCGCGGGCAAAAAGCGTCTGGCCGAGGTCCGCTCCGGCGAGCTCGAGGAGCTGCGCAAAAAGGCGGAGGCGAGCGGCCTTGCCGAGGATGCGCAGGCCTACAACGACTACGCGCAGAAGTGCGAGCGCTTTGAAAAGAAGCTGCACGACCTGGAGCTGACGCGCATGGTGTCGCTCCAGATGGGCCCGCAGACGAGACTTCTCCAGAACAACGACACGCTGATGGTCGAAAAGATCCAGTCCTCGCTCGTCAACACCATCCCCCTCTGGAAGAGCCAGATGGTGCTCGCGCTCGGCATGGAGCACAGCCGTCAGGCCACGGCCGCGCAGAGCGCGGTGGCGCAGACGACGAACGAGCTTCTCAAGAAGAACGCCGACATGCTCAAGATGGGCACCATCGCCACGGCCAAGGAGGCCGAGCGCAGCATCGTCGATATCGAGACGCTGCAGCACACGAACGAGCAGCTCGTCTCCACACTCGACGAGGTCGTGAACATCCAGCGCGAGGGCGCGCAGAAGCGCAAGGAAGCGGAGGTCGAGCTCGGCCGCATCGAAGGCGAGCTGAAGCAGAAGCTCATGGAGCTGAGAAGCTGAGACGCTCCGGATAGGAGAAGCATATGAAATTCTTTCAAAAACGCGGCGTCGCTATCGTCGTGCTGATTCTGGCGATCGTCGCATCCAGTGCGTGGGGCCTTCATAAGGCACCCGCCGTCTCTACGCCGGAGGGCGCGGAAAAGCTCGATCCCTCGCTTTCCACGGCGGCGTTCGAGCAGTACGTGCGCGATGATGCCGGTGTTCTTTCCGACAAGACTGAGGAGGCTATCGGCCTCTACAACGCCAACTGGGACAAGATGTTCGGCAGCATCATGGCCGTCGTGACGACGGAATCGGAAAGCGACATGGAGAACGCGGCGTACGACTGCGCCATGGAGATGGAGCTTGGCGAGAATGACGCCGTTTTGCTCATCGCAAAAAAGCAGCAGGACTACTACCTGCTCGCCAGCGGCGATTTCTATGATCTGCTCAGCGGCCTTTCGCAGAGCTTTGTTGCCTCCTGCATGGCGGATAACGTGCAGAAGGGCGATTATGACGCGGCGGTGCGCTCGCTTTGCGCCGCGCTCCATGTGGAGTTGAGCCAGCAGTATCAGCAGAGCGAGGCGGCGCTGGACGAGGCGGCCAACGGTGTGATGTTCATCATGATCCTCATCATATTCTTTGTCCTCTGGATCATGCTTGATGGCATGCGTTATCGCCGCTATCGCCGCCGCTACATGATGCCCGGCATGGGCGTGCCGACGGTGATGTATCACCCCATCTTCTGGGGACGCCGTCCTCCGCGCGGCCCGCGTCCGCCCCGTTCGGGCGGCCCCGTCCTCCACAGGGCGGCCCCAGACCGCCGCGCAGCGGCGGCTCCTCCGGCGGTAATCGCCGCCCGCCCCAGCAGCCGAGACGGCCTTCCGGTTCCTCAGGTAGCAGCTTTGGCGGATTTGGCAGCAGCGGCCGCGGCGGCAGCTTTGGCAGCGGAAACTTCGGTGGCTTCGGCGGCAGCAGCCGCGGGGGCGGTTTCGGCGGAGGCGGCAGCTTCGGCGGCAGCCGCGGCGGTGGCTTCGGTGGAGGTCGCAGCGGCGGATTTGGCGGTGGCCGCGGAGGCGGCTTCGGCGGAAGACGCTGAAAAGCCAAACCCCCTGACACAAAATGAAAAGCACGTCTGCTTGGCAGGCGTGCTTTTTCTTACTTTGATTGCGGCCTGAAAGGCGATGACAGACTGGCTCGCACAGCATTGTAGATTTTCCGAGGAATACAATGCTGCTTACGAAGATGAAAAGCTGCAGATGTATGGTAAGATCATGAGCAAGTGGTAAGTGAAATGAAATCCCTGCGCTGGTATTCTCCGGCGCAGGGATCTCTCTTAACAGTCATGCTTTATTGTTCCAAAGGGTAGTCATCACCGTTGGCATCCTTCCAGGCCCGGATGTAATGGGCTGAATCGCAGATCATCTGGATATTGTCCGGAGAAAAGCGCATCAGCTGACGAAATATCTTATCCATCTCCACGCCGGTTTCTGTGCGCTCCGCATAGAACAGGATTTTTGGTGAGATTTCAAGCAGATGGATCAGATTGCTCAGTGTGTCAAACGGTATGTCTGATTTTCCTGCTTCTATTTTCTTGAGCGTGCGGATATCAATATCCAGCTCGTCAGCCAGATACTGCTGATCCCATTGCTTCTCCTCTCGGGCCTGCTTGACCAGTAAGCCTGCATATTCCGATATGCTATACATGCTACACCTCCTTGTCAAACCATTATAACAGAACCCTCCGAGCATTTTGCTTCAGGTATGGTGAAATATGGTTTCACCTTTCGATGCAACCAACTCCGGCTTCGCGAATAAAATGCTTTTGAAGGGCAATACTATTCTCGTGTTTGCGGTACTATTTCGGCAGTAAACATCCTCTATTGCCGAAATAGTATTGACGAAACGAGGAAAAGCGCTATAATGTAATTGTACCAAAACGGCAATAACGAGTTTTTATTGCCGAAATGGGACGGTTTGCGAGGTGATTATCATGTTCAATCAGGTTCATCTGACGGCATTGGCTGGCATGAAGAGTTTTAGTTTTGGAGATTTCTTTATGACCAATCAGGACAGTGGCTGCCCGCTTGGAGAAGAGGCTATGCGCAAGAGACTGCGTGGCCTGGTAAAAAGCGGAGAGGTCGTTCGCGTCGGTCGGAATACGTATTGTGTCTCCGGAAATAAGATGAGCAGTTATCGGCATGAATACTCAGAGGAGGCTAACACAGTCGCACAGGCCCTTCGGGAAGCGTTCCCTGCGGTGGAGTTTACCATTTTTGAACTGGTGCAGCTCAACGAATTTGTCAATCATCAGCTGGCCCACAACGTTCTTTTCCTCTCCGTGGAGGATGATATCATTGACTTTGTTTTTGACCTGCTCAAGGAGCAATTCCCCGGCAAGGTGCTGCTCGACCCGACACCCGAGCTGTATCACCAGTATTGGTATGATGGCATGATCGTATTAAACAAGCTGGTTACTGAGGCACCAAGGGGAATTGAGGAGGCTTGGCACACCCGGCTTGAAAAGCTGCTGGTGGATTTGGTTTCTGACTCTCTGCTGCAGGAAGTGATCAGCAAGAGCGAATATCCGGCAATCCTTGAAGGGACTTTTTCCGGTTATGTGATCGACGAGAGCTGCCTGTTCCGCTATGCCAAGCGCCGCGGTGCCGAGAAACGGCTGAAGGCGCTGATCCGGGAAAAGACAAATATTACGCTAAGAACGGAGTAATGACATGATACAGCCAATCAGTTTTGCGGAAGAGCATATCCGTGAACTTCAGAAAACCAGTAAGCGAGATCCTGTCCTGCTGGAGCGTGCGGTCTACGCCTTTGGCCTGCTGGAGGCTCTGGCCCGTGTGGGTATGCCTTTCATTTTCAAGGGCGGTACCTGCCTGATGCTCCTGATGAACCGTCCGCGCCGGTTGTCCACTGACATTGATATCATTGTGGAGCCCGGAACGGATCTGGATGCCTTTATCGAAGAGGCATCCAAGATATTCCCTTTCCAGAGTGCGGAAGAACAAAAACGCATCGGCAAAAATAATATCGAAAAGCGCCATTTCAAGTTTACCTATGATTCCCCGGTAAACCATAAGCCGTTGTATATCCTCTTGGACGTCCTGTTCGAGGAAAACCATTATGCTGAGCTTATCAGCAAGGAAATCCGAAACGAGCTGCTGCAAACGCAGCCGGAATATCTGGCAGTACAGATTCCCAGCGCAGATTGTATCCTGGCGGATAAACTCACCGCATTTGCACCCCACACCACCGGTATTCTCCTCAATGACGGCAAGGATATGGAGGTCATGAAACAGTTTTACGATGTGACCTCTCTGCTTGATATCTTTGAGGACACTGCGAAAGTGCACCATACATACACGGAAATTGCCAAGGCAGAACTTGCATACCGCGGCAGCGATGCCAGTGTGGAAGACTGCCTTCGGGATACATTTGACGCAGCACTTTGCCTCGCGTCCCGAGGAAAATCCGATGCAGAGGAATACCCTCTGTATGTAAAGGGCATCCGTGATCTGCGCGGCCATATCTACGCAGAAAACTACAGCCCGGAGATCGCCGCCACCAGAGCAACTAAGGTAATGTATATGGCGGCGTGCCTGCTGACAGGCAATGACTATGAGCGAATTGAGGATGCTGCGGCATTTGCCGGTGAAAAGTTGACGGTGGACAAGCTCATGCCGCTGGCCTACCTGAGAAAAGTCAGCGCAGAAGCATATGCTTACGCCATTAAAACGGATCGTCTGATCGCAGAATAAAGGGTCAACTTCCCGCACGGCAGGTTACACGGCTGCTGTGCGGGATTTTTGCGTTTCAAGAGAACTGCCCAATAAGCGCACACAAAAAGGAGATAAGAATTGCCAAAAACGGCATTACAATGATATAATTTACTTCGCGTGGTGGCAGTTGCGTTTTTTGTCGCTAACTCGTATAATGATGATACGCATGATGAAAGGCGAGGAAGTTGAACATGGCCAGAGTATCCACAAGAAAACAAGAACATCTACCAGCTGACCAGAGAGAGCCTGAAGCTCACCCGAGAGTCGGCCAGCGAACTACTGGAGACCATTTCCCCGGAGCGTATCGAGAAGATCGAGAACGAACGATCCCTGCCCTATCCGGACGAGGTACTGGCCATGGCGGAGAAATACCGGCAGCCCAACCTTTGCAACTACTACTGCGCCAACCAGTGTCCCATCGGGCAGCAGTATGTGCCGGAGATCCAGATCAAGGACCTGTCCCAGATTGTGCTGGAGATGCTGGCCTCGCTGAACTCGGTGAGCAAGCAGAAAGACCGTCTGATCGAAATTACGGCAGACGGCAAGATCTCCGGAGATGAGCTGGAGGACTTCATCTTCATTCAGGAGGAGCTGGAGCGGATCTCTATCACCGTTGAGACGCTGCAGCTGTGGTCGGAGCGCATGATGGCTACCGGAGTGATTGATGAGGAACAATACAACGCTTACAAAAAGCGCCGGTCTGAGAAGGCGACCTGAGTTTCGGGTATTTTTCCAACGCAGTGGAAATAGAGCACCTTATTTTGCTGATGCTGTGATTTATTCCCAGGCTGACCTGTCGTACAATAACTGTATCATAGGAAACAGCAAATCAAACCACAGCAAAGCGAGGTGTCCCACATGAATCCGAAGCTGAGAATCATGACCATCCGCCTGATGGAAAAGATGGCGGAGAATCCCGGATATGCCGCATGGATCGGCATTGAGGGGTACATGACCAAGAGCCGGCCAGATCAAAGTGAGCGGTCAAAATGAAACTCATGAGACCTCACGATGATGTGGGGTCTCATATTCATTTGTGGAAAGGAGCGTGAAGTATCAATGAAATTCTATGATGAACAATTGCAGAAGCTTCAGGAACAGATCGCCCGGAAGCGGCAGTTGGAAGCGCAGGTTTCCGAATTGCGCACACAGCGCAGTACGCTCTCCACCCGTGTTCGGGAGCTGGAAGCCATCAAAATGCAGGAACAGGCAGACGTAGATAAGCTGGAGGGCCGCAGCCTTGCAGCGTTTTTCTATAATGTCATCGGCAAGATGGACGAGCAGCTGAACAAGGAGCGTGAGGAAGCCTATGCTGCCAGAGTCAAGTATGACGCCGCTGCCCGTGAGCTGACTGCCGTGGAGGATGAGTTGGCCCGATATGAGGCTGAACTGTCCAGCCTGCGTGACTGCGAGCGCCAGTATGATGCCGTATTGCAGGAGAAGGCCGGAGCGGTGAAGGCCGCTGGCGGTCCTGCCGCAGAGGAAATTTTGAAGCTGGAGGAGCGCCTTGCATTTCTGGAAAGTCAGAAGCGCGAGCTGCGTGAGGCCGTATCTGCCGGCAACAGTGCACTGAGCACCGCCAATCATGTTCTGTCCAGTCTGGATAGTGCCGAGGGCTGGGGTACATGGGATCTCTTTGGCGGTGGCCTGATCTCCGACCTTGCCAAGCACAGCCATCTGGATGAGGCACAAGGTAACATCGAGCACCTGCAGTCCCAGCTGCGTCGTTTTAAGACGGAACTGGCCGACGTGAGGATCAGTGCCGATATGCAGGTCAATGTGGACGGCTTCCTGCGGTTTGCCGATTACTTCTTTGATGGCCTGTTTGCTGACTGGGCAGTGTTGGATAGGATCAACCAGTCTCAGGAGCAGGTACATTCCACCAAACGCCAAATTGAAAATGTCCTCTCCCGTCTGAACGGTATGCAGCGTTCCGTGGAGCAGGAGCAGAACCAGTTGGAAAGCAAACTGGATACCCTTGTGCGGGACGCCAAGATCTGAATTGGTGGTGTCCACATGAGCGAAAAACCACAGACGCGATCCGACTGTGTGTTGTGGATCGACCACACCAATCGGATCATCTCATTCAAAAAAGCCGAGGGCTTTGAAGCAAAGGTGTTCCCTACACGGGAGGAAAAAATCACCTATGCGTTCAGGAAAGGCACCTCGGGCTATCGCATTCAATAACCATGCAAAATTTTAAGAAGGGAGACTGCCATGAAGTACGCAGCCGATTTTAGAAGAATAGCCCGTGAAGCATTGAGCGGCAAGTGGATGATCGCTGTTCTGGTGGGCCTTGTAGCTACGCTCCTGGGCGGTGCCGGTTCCGGTGGCCCGGAATTGAAGCTGAACATTGATGCCTCTGGTGCCCACGCTAATTTTCAGTTTGCCGGACAGACTATTTTCTCCACCGGCGGCGGATTGAACTCCGACATCGGGGCATTTCTCGTTGGCAGCGCCATCTATATCACCATTGCCGCTATTGTGATGGCTGTTGTCTATTTTGTGCTGGGCAGCATTATCAGCATTGGCTATGCCCGCTTCAATCTGGATTTGGTGGATCGTGGCGAGCCTGCTTTTGAGACCCTGTTCGGCTTCTTCTCCTATTGGAAGACTGCCGCTGTCGCAAAGCTGCTCCAGAGCGTGTGTGTCCTGCTTTGGTCACTGCTCCTCATCATCCCCGGCATCATCGCCACCTACAGCTACGCCATGACGGAGTTCATCCTGGCGGAGCATCCGGACCTCACGGCCAGCGAGGCCATTGCACAGTCCAAGGAAATGATGTCCGGCAACCGCTGGCGCCTGTTCTGCCTGCACTTCAGCTTCATCGGCTGGGATATCCTCAGCTCTCTGACGCTGGGTATCGGCAATCTGTGGCTGCGCCCCTATATTTTGTGAGGTACACTTATGAAGCCTTCGTCCTTTCTGCATTTTGCAGGTTTCGGTATCAAAACTGTTTTGTTCCGCAAGAAGGAGCCTATCTTTGAGGACTTCATCACCCTGCTCAGTGGCCTGAACAAGAAGCAGACACCATTGGTGGTCAACAGCTTCTACATCATCGACGATGCCAAGCAGCGCGATAAGATGACCGAGGAGTTCTATCTGGCAGTCAAGAAGGAGATCGCCACCTATCAGGAGAAGTGCGATTATCTCATCAAGAGCGGCAGCCAAAGTCCCGCGGTCATGGATCGTTGGGTACTGAAGGTACAGGCTCTGGAACAGAAAAAGCGGCACTACGAAGGTGTGCTGCAGCGTGAGCTGGACGGACTGGATGACGAGTTCTCCGTGCTGAAATTCCTCTCGCAGGAACTTCAGGTGCGGGCAAACAGCATCCGCAGCCAGCGATTTCCCACAAAAAAAGCAGCATAAATAATGTCAGCGGGGTATCGGCTCTACATGAGTCGGTACCCCGCTTGCTTTTTGATAACCTATTCCGTGTTGCTGAAAAGCTCGCTCTCCATATCCCAAACCTCATTGAGCGGGATCTTTGTGCCATCAGTCAGGATCAGCAGACGCTCGAACTCATCGACCTTCTTCACCTGTCCGGTGACGGTGACATAAGTGCCGCCTGACTTCTGCTCGTCGGGAACAAAGTAGGTCACGGAAACCTCCGGACGGTCAGCAAGGTTGTCCAACAGAAGCTGTTGCTTTCTGTCCAGGGCGGCATGGCTCTCCTCCGACAGCTCGGTGCGCTCATCGGTCAAGCGGCCTGTCTCCTTGATGGCGGCATCGTAGCCGGTGAGAGCCGCAAAGGGACTGAACTGCGCCGCACGGTCGATCATGGACATCCGTGGCCGGGTAGCCGAAACATGGTGCGGCAGATCAATGATATCGTTGTACTGGTCGCAGTTCATGTCGCCCCTCCTTGTAACTACGCCTTATGCCCGCCGATTTGGGCGTTGCGATCTTTGGCTGTAGCGCCTTCCTCCAGATTCGTGCCTTTGAGGATGGCGTTCTTGCCGAACTTCTTTTTGATAGACAGGATAGCTTCCTGCTGGCTACGCTCTCGTTTCAGAGCGGCGGCATTCTCAGCCTGCTGGCGGTCTCGGGCCTCATAGTCGGTGAATAGGTCGAGCTGCTCCACCTCCGGCTGGGCAGGCACGGAAGCCTCGTCAATGACATGGTTGGCGACGATATTCAGGCGCCGGACAAGGAGATCAGGATCAACGATGCGGTCGTAGAGTTCAGATACCGCCTGAAGGATCTCTCTTGTAGAGGAAGTATACTTGCCAAGATTGCCCGTGCCGTGTGCGTGCTTCGGGATCTTCCGTCCGTAGTGGTCAGTGGTGACCTCACCCTTGTAGGACTTGCTCCGCTTCGGGTCGGTCAGATTCTCAATATCGTAGCCAACGGTCAGCACGATCTGATTCGTGACAAGACCCTTGTCCACTAAGTCCAGGACCAGCAGATCCGCCATCTCTCGCGCCACCAGCTTGGCCTTCTCAGAAGTATAGGGGCTGTGCAGCACCTGCCCGGAACCGATGCTGTTGGACTCCGGCTTGTAGGCTTTAATGTCCGCAATGGTGCAAGGCTCCCAACCCCAGGCGTGGTCGATGAGCAACTCCGCATTCACGCCAAAGAGCTTATACAACACTTCATCGTTCTGCACGGACTGGCGGGCCACATCGCCCATGGTGAACATCCTATGCTCCTCCAGCTTTCGTGCATAACCCCGGCCGACACGCCAGAAGTCCGTGAGCGGGCGGTGGCTCCAGAGCGTGCGCCGATAGCTCATCTCGTCCAGTTCTGCGATCCGGACGCCGTTGCGGTCAGCAGGAATATGCTTTGCCACGATGTCCATAGCGACCTTGCAGAGGTACATGTTGGTGCCGATGCCTGCCGTGGCCGTGATGCCCGTGGTGGCCAGAACGTCCAGAATGATTTTCATGGCGAACTCGCAGGGTGTAAGTTTGTAGGTGCCGAGGTAGTGGGTTGCATCGATGAACACCTCGTCGATGGAATAGACATGGATATCCTCCGGCGCCACATACTTCAGGTACACATTGTAGATCTCGGTGCTGGTTTTCATATACTTAGCCATCTGGGGCGGGGCTACAACATAGTCGATAGCCAGCTCCGGATGGGCTTTCAGCTCGGTATCATCGTGGGATGCCCCTGTGAAGGTGCGACCGGGAGCCTTGCGTTGGCGCTGTGCATTGGCCTGCTTGACCTGCTGCACTACCTCAAAGAGCCTCGCCCGGCCGGAGATGCCGTACTGCTTCAGAGCCGGAGAAACGGCAAGGCAGATGGTTTTCTCCGTGCGGCTCAGATCCGCCACCACAAGGTTGGTGGTCATGGGGTCCAGGTTTCGCTGCATACACTCGACGCTGGCGTAAAAGCTTTTCAGATCTATTGCGATATAGGTACGCTGCGTTTCCATCTGACCACCTCCTGCAGTAATTTTAAGTGTATTATATCACGCTATTGCAGAAATTGTGTAGCCGGAATGTAAATGCGCTGGTATAGCAATGGATTTGCTTTTTTCGCAGTTTATGGTATGCTTTGCTTGAGGTGAGGAAGTTGGACCATGCGATGCGTAAAGAGCGCCTGATGCAAATATACGCTGCTCTGAAAGAGAAAGGATATAATCCCGTTGGGCAGATTGTGGGTTATATTTTGTCTGAAGATCCAACCTATATCACCAATCATGCCGGGGCCCGGCAGATGATCGCCCGTATTGATCGGGAGGAACTTTTGAAAGATATGATCGCGGATTACCTCGGAAAATGAATGCTGTATCGAAGATGCAGGAGTTCGGCTCCTGCCTCTTTTTGCTTAAAGCGGATTACGGGATTAAACTGAAAGAATATCTGATGAATCGCATAAAAGCACTTTATAACAATATATTTGTTACTTAACATAACAAATATAAGTGGTTATAGATGGCGACACCATTAGTTAAACTAACAAGGAAAGGTGGTGTTGTCGTGAAAGAGAAGAAACCGATCAATATAGAAATCGGTCAGCGCATCAAACAAAGCCGTGAAGCTGCCGGTCTTACACAGGAAACCTTTGCTGAAATGCTGGGGCTTGGTGTAAAGCACATTTCTGCCATGGAGTGTGGCGCGGTGGGCGTTTCGCTCAACACCATAAGAACGATTTGCAAGGTGTTGGCCATATCCAGTGATACACTCCTGTTGGAGAATACCGACAAAAACGATGTTTCCGTCATGGCAGCGCGGCTTGAACGTCTTTCGCTGAAACAGTTTAGGATTGCGGAGGATGTATTGAATAAGCTCATAGAGGCGTTTGCTCTGGAAGAGAACGAATCATGATCTGCGTCCTGCGAAGCCGTCTCAGTGAGCGGCTTTGTAGGGCGTTTCTTTTTTGTGGGGGCGCTTCCTCAACCAAGTTGTGGCGGGCAGCGCCGACGCTGCTATTTTCTGATAGATTACGCGGAACAGATGCCAAGAGCACTTTGGTTAGACCAATACCGCACCGGTTTTGTGCCGGAATGTGGCTGTATTCTGCTTAATACTAAGAAATATCTGCGGCTGCGACATAATGTGCCAAAGATTTCATCTGTTCCAATTTATAATACTTTCTGCATAAGGGTGGTGATAAACAATGTAGAAATGGTGGCTTCAGCGTAGAGCAATATAGGACTTATTGCCCCTGATAGCCCCCGTTTCCAACAGGGAACGGAGGTAGATCGATGACCTGTTTCGAGTAACTGACTACAAAAGAATATGGAGCTGTATTCTTTGCCTCGTGGGGAGAGATATGTTCTCTGCGGGTCGTTTTCAGGTCGATTTTTTTTTTACTTCCGTCGAATAATCTTGAATTATTGTGGCTTCCTCCGGGAGCCCTGTGTTCCCGCGCCATTCCGCCCGGCCTCACCGCGTATCTTTGCGGTCGTGGTCTGCTCCGGCCTGGCGCTGGCAAAAACTGCACCTTTTACCAAGGCACCTTTGCGGGCTATCATGTCCGTAAGGGTGCCTTTTGCTATGCCCATCGTGCCGGAAATCGGCCTCGCTGCCGTTCTCCGCCCAGCACTCATAGCTGCCCGTATCCAAATATCTACAAAAGAAAGGAAATTGCTATGAGTGCTGAAATGATTAAGAAGGTTGAGAACCTTTTGAAAAGCTATCGTGAGCGTGAGTGGAAAATCGCTGTTCTGCAGCATAAGATGAAGAACCCCGTGAGAGTGACGGAAACCGAAGTAGCGGAGGCAATGAACTATGCCCATGGTGACGGCCAGGGACATACGCCCGGCCGTGTATCCAACAAAACTCTTTATATCGCGCTCAACTACAAGGAGCAGGCAGAGCGGCTGAATACGGAAGCTGCGGAGACTATCGCTGCAGAGCTCTTTGTTCTGGAGCATGAACATGAGCGGCTGAAGCTCTATATCTCTCTGATTGACAAGCGGGAAGCCGAAGTGCTGATGCTGCTGTATTCGGAAAAAGAATCTGCTGTAAATGTGGCAGAGAGACTTGGTTATTCAAAACGGACGATCACGCGAATTCACAATGCAGCTGTCGCACATCTTGCAGAAATGTATGAGTACGCAGAGAAGTACGACGGATAAATATTTACATATTTCGACCTTCCAGATTGGGATGGCCCGATAATGTCCCGGCATTGGCTCGCCGCCTGTACTTGTTTTGTCCATTAGCTTCGTGCTATCATTAGACTACGCCAAAGGAGATGCTTCCCGGTAAAACGGGGGCATCTCCTGCTTTGTTGCTATGGAACGAATGATCTTATGCTGAGGAGGTATATACAATGGCTCAAAAGCGGCGTGAAAAGATTTTCTCCGAATATCCGGATGTTGTTACTGTGAAGCAAATGTGCGTCATGTTGGGCGGGATCAGCATGAAAACGGCCTACAAGATGCTTGAATGCGGTGATATTCGCCACCTAAAAATCGGCAAGTCCTTCAAGATCCCCAAAGTGTGCATTATTGAATATTTGGTTGGCGAATATTAAAAATATCGGCGCACGGATTTCAAAATAAAGTCTTGAAGCACATTGGAGTGGAAACGGGTAAATGGTATAATAAATCTGCCATTGGCAGATAGGTTATGCCGCTACAGAAAAGGAGGTAATTATGGTAGCGGGTCATCTGCAAACCAAGAAAGGTTATTACTATATTGTGCTGAACATGAGGTCCGACACCGGCGCCCGCAAGACTAAATGGATTGCGACGGGCATTCCGGAGGGCGGAAAAAAGAATTTGAAGCAAGCCGAGGCGCTGCTGACAAAGGCCAGATGTACTTATGAGGACACGGTAATTCATACCGAGCCGAAGTCTAAGACGACCGTTGCCAGCGACATCCTTTTCGCCGACTACATGATCAAGTGGTTGGGTATTATTAAAAACTCTGTGGAGGTAGACACTTATGCGGGATATGTAAATAACGTCAAAAAGAGAATCGCTCCGTACTTCCGTGAGCTCGGCGTGACTTTGAGGAATGTCACTGCGCTGGATATTGAGAATTTCTACAGCTACTGTTTCAATGAACTGAATTTGAAGGGTACGACTGTACAGCGTTTCCATGCCAATATCCATAAGGCCATGAAGTATGCTGTGAAGCATGATTTGATTATCGCAAACCCTATGAACAAAGTGGAGCGGCCCAAGGGTCAAAAGTACACCGGTTCTTTCTACAGCATTTCTGAACTGGAGGAACTGTTTGATGCAATCAAGGGTGATCCTTGTGAGTTTCCGGTTCTGATGGCAGCCTTTTATGGTCTGCGAAGAAGCGAGATCATGGGCTTGCGTTGGCAGGCGATTGATTTTGAAAATAATCAAATCACCATCGACCATACCGTGGTACAGTGCGTCTGTGACGGTGTGGCGATGACCGTAGAAAAGGATCGGACTAAGAACAAGTCCAGTTGTCGGTCAATGCCGTTGGTTCCGCAGTACCGTGAACTGCTGCTCAGTATGAAGGAGCGACAGGAGAACTGTCGGAAGCTGTGTGGTAACTGCTACACAGAGAGCGATTATATTTTTGTCAATGACCTGGGTGTTCCGTATAAACCCAACTATGTAACCCAGCATTTTAAGCTCGTCTTGCAGAAGCATGAACTGCGAGACATTCGTTTTCATGACTTGAGGCATACATGCGCCTCGTTGCTGCTGAAAAACGGTGTGCCAATGAAAGATATTCAGGAGTGGTTGGGACACAGCGATTACAATACCACGGCAAATATTTATGCCCACCTGGATACAACATCCAAGAGCACATCGGCAACGAGAATGACCAGCGTGGTCAGCATCAATCCCAGTATCTGCGTGAACGTGTAAGAGAGAACACGGAGAGAACAGGGCAAAATACCCTGCATTTTCGTAGATAAAGCGTAGATAAAAAAGGAAACGCTTGATGCCTCAAATGCTGAGGGATCAAGCGTTTCGGAGGATGGTGCCGGTGGTGGGACTCGAACCCACACGGAGTCGCCCCCGGCGGATTTTGAATCCGCTACGTCTACCATTCCATCACACCGGCACATTTTATCGAGAAACTCCCTAAAATTCTCATAGGAGAGAACAAGGAGAGAACTCACTATAAAAGCCATATTTTATTGTAACTGGGAAGCCTTGAAAAATCAAGGTTTTTATCAGATTTCATACTGCCAGACTTACTGGCTTTTGAGTCCGCTACGTCTACCAATTCCATCACACCGGCAGGTGCAACAATTATTATATGCGATGCAGGGAGCATTTGCAAGCAAAACTTTTCGAAAAAAGGCTCCGGCGCACTGCGCCGGAGCCTTTCACAATGTAAGATCACACGTAGCGCTGATTGATGACGTCGAACACGCCGCGCGTCGTGAGGCGCAGCGTTGGAATGACGGTCAGCGCCATGAACGAAAGCGTCATAAACGGGTCGACCCCGCGCGAGACGCCGAGCTTGAAGGCCTGCTCCTTGGCGTTTTCGAGCGCCTCGTTGACCTCGATAAGCGGCGCTTCGCTCATGATGCCTGCAATCTGGAGCTGGAGCTCGCCGAGCACCTTGCCGTCGTCCATCACGACGATGCCGCCGCCGAGCTCGACGACGCGGTTGACCGCCGCGGCCATGTCCTCCTCGTTCGCGCCGACGACGATGATGTTGTGGCTGTCGTGCGAGATGGATGTCGCCACCGCGCCGGACTTGAGGCCGTAGCCCTTGATGTAGCCGATGCCGATGTGGTGCGTGTTCTTGTGGCGCTCGATGACGGCAATTTTCAAGATGTCGTCCTCAACGCTGATCTTTTCGGCGTAGCCCGCATCGGTCGTGACGATCTCGCCGGGCACCATGCCGAGCACCGCGCGCGGGCGGGACTCGATAAAGTCCGTGGCCTCAAGGTGCGCAACGTGGAACGTCTCGTGCGAGCGCTTGACGAGGTGCGGGTCGATCTCGGGCGCTTCAAAGGGCGTGACGGTCTTGCCGTCGAACATGAGCTTGCCCTTCTTGTAGACCTCAAGAATGTTGAAGTCGTCGAAGTTGTCGATCACGACAAAGTCCGCAAGAAAGCCCGGCGCGATCGCGCCGCGGTTGTTGAGCAGGAAGTAGCGCGCGGCGTGGTGGCTCGCGCATTTGACGGCGATGATCGGGTCGACGCCCGCTTTGATGGCACGGCGCACGATGTAGTCGATGTGGCCCTTTTCGAGAAGATCGTTCGGGTGCTTGTCGTCCGTGCAGAACATGCAGTAGGTGTAATACTGCGGTGTGAGCAGCGGGAGCAGCGCGTCGAGGTTGCGCGCGGCCGTGCCCTCGCGGATCATGATGTACTGTCCGCGCTCGAGCTTGGCGATGGCATCCTCAACGGTGCTGCACTCGTGGTCGGAATAGACGCCGGCGGCGATGTAGGCGTTCAGGTCGTTGCCCGAAAGGCCGGGGGCGTGGCCGTCGATTTTTTTGTGGTGCGCCTGCGCGGCGACGATCTTTTCGAGCACCTGCTCGTCGGCGTTCGCGACGCCGACATAGTTCATCATCTCGGCAAGACCCTCGACGCGGTTGTGCTCGTAGAACGAGTCGATCGCGCGGTAATCGAGCACCGCGCCGGATTCGTCGAGCGGCGTTGCGGGCACGCAGGAGGGGAGCATGAAGCGCACGTCAACGGGCAGATCTTCCGTCGCCTGCAGCATATACTCGATGCCGTCGGTGCCCATGACATTAGCGATCTCGTGCGGGTCGGTGATGACGGTCGTGGTGCCGTGCGGAATGACGGCGTTGGCAAATTCCTTGGGGGAAACGAGCGCGCTCTCTAAGTGGATGTGCGCGTCGACAAAGCCGGGCAGCACGAGCTTGCCGCCCATGTCGACCTCGACCGCGCCCTCGTAATGCTCGCCCATGCCTGCGATCAGCCCCTCGGCCACGGCGATGTCGCCATGACTGAGCTCGTTGCAGAAGACGTTCACATACGTCGCGTTCTTGAGCACGAGGTCGGCCTTCTGCCGTCCCGAGGCCACCTCGACGACGTGGAGCTTCTTGTTCAGCTTGCGGTTGATCTTTCCTGCGTAGCTTTCCCGGTATGCCATGCGTTTTCCTCCTTGCTTTGTTGTGTTTGACCAGTTTATCGGATGAATCATCCATCTTCCTCGTTTATTTTTTATAGGATACTACGTTCTTTTGCACTTGTCCAGCAGAAAAAGCTAAAATATTTTTAGTAAAACTGACGAAAAGTGAGAAGAATGCAGAAGTTCACTGTATCATAAACTGTATGATGGACCGGACAAATACAGGCCGTTGCCGAAAGATTGCTTTTCACAAAATGCTGTTTACAAGCATCTGATAATACAGTATAATTAAACAAACGGTATAGAGATAAATGAATATTTTCAACTAAAAGACGAATAAAACGCGCTGGCATTCACTGCGCCGGGCTTGCTTGAAGTGGCCCGCACACAAAATGGAGGCTGCGGCAATTTTAGGACCGGACAAGGGGGGGGGAAGATATGAAAACCGAGCATTCCTATTCCGCAAAGGGCGTTTTGGCTGCGCTGGGGAGATCCGCTTTGTATCTGCTCTTTTTTGTGGCGGTGCAGGTTTTGCTGCCCTTTGTCTATGGGATCGGTATCGCTGCCGATGCGGCGATCAATAGGGGAGCGGACCTTGCGCAGGGGGCGCAGGCGGTGGCGGAGCGGCTTCTGGACGGCCTGTCGGCGCTCACGCTGCTATCGTGTCTGATCATCGCCGCGGTACTGCTGCTGTGGTTCCTGCTGCGGAAAAAGCCGCTATCCGAGGCGGCGGGCCTTCGTCACTGCTCGGGCTGGACGGTGGGCTTCTGCGCCTTCGGCGCGGTCGGCCTCTATGTGCTGGTCAGTCTGGTGCTTGCCCTGCTGCCGGAAAGCTGGATGGAGGAATATGGAAAAGCCATGCGCCTGAGCACAGAGACGGGGCTGATCCCGGCGCTTGCCGTAGTGGCCGGCGCGCCGGTTGCGGAGGAGCTCGTGTTCCGCGGCGTCATCCAGTCGCGGCTGGAACGGGCCATGCCGGTGTGGATCGCAATTGTACTGCAAGCGGTACTCTTTGGATTCATCCACGGAACGCCGGTGCAGATCGGCTACGCGTTTCTCATGGGCCTGCTTTTCGGCTATATTCGCTATCGCACGGGGAGCATCCTGCCCACGATCGCCGCGCACGCCGCGTTCAACGCAATGAACGACCCGCTGGGGCTTTTGGGCGGTTTTGCGGAGAAGTGGCAGTTCCTTGCCGTCATGGCCGCCGTATGCGCGGCGGGCTGCGTGCTCTGCCGCCGCGGTTTGAGCGGACTAAGAACAGCGCCGGAGGCCGAAGCAAGGTCCACATCGCCGACGGTCTGCGAGGAGATCACCGAATAACAGAGAAAGCGCCTTTCAAAGAAAGCTCTTTGAAAGGCGCTTTGCGCTTCTGTGATTGAATCTTTTTACTTCACGCTGCCGTCGGCGTTGAAGACGGGCAGCTTTTCAAGGAACAGGATGTCCTTGCGGTCGGCTGCGCCGCCCTCGGCGAGAACGGCCATGCGGCCCGTAACGGTGCCGCCCGCCTTTTCGACGAGTGCTTCCATCGCCTTGAGCGAGCCGCCTGTGGAGATGACATCGTCGACGAGCAAAATCTTCTTGCCGCGGATGAGATCCGCGTCGTCAGAGCCGAGGAAAAGCTTCTGCTGGGCGACGGTGGTGATGGACTTGTCCTCCACGGAAATGGGGTCGGGCATGTAGACCTTGGGGCCCTTGCGCGCGATAAAATACTTTTTCGCGCCGCTCTGGCGCGCCATCTCGTGGATGAGGGGGATGGACTTTGCCTCAGCGGTGAAGAGGTAATCGTAGTCGATGCCCTCGGCGAGCTTCAAGAGCTCTTCTGCGCAGCGCACGGTCAGCTCCGCGTCGCCGAACATGATGAAAGCACCGATATAAAGATCGTCCGTTACCTTGCAGATGGGAAAGTCGCGGTCAAGACCCGCGACATGCATCGGATAAGTCGCCATAAAAGGAAGCTCCCTTCGCGTTTTACATCTTTTTCTGCCGTTTCGCGCGGCAAACAGGATTAGTATATCTTTTTTGCGCGGATTGTCAAGCGGTCAGACCTCGGTGTCGCCCTCGGGCAGGATGATCGCGCAGGCAATGTAGGCGAGCACGCCGGTACCGGCGGCCAGAGCGAGGACCGCCCAGAGCACGCGCACGATCGACGGGTCAATGTTGAAGTAGTCTGCGATGCCTGCGCAGACGCCGCAGATCATCTTGTTGTTGCGGGACTTGTAAAGACGCTTTCTTTCGTCCATGATCGTTCTCCTTATCCGGCTGCGAGAGCAGCCACGGTGGGTTTGTAAACAACTATTATAGTATACCACGTTTTTGCACGTTGTAAAGTGCGGTTTTTCCGCGTTTTGGGCAGGAAAAGGGGAGTGCGCAGAGGAAAATGCGCGATATTTTGCGCTTTTGCCGCTTTTTTGCCGGCAAGGGGCAAATTCCCCCTTGCAAGTTCCTTTTTTCTGTGATATAAGTACCACTTAGACAAATGCTGTGAAAGGGAAAATAGCGTGTTTGTTCCGCGTAGAGAGGATCGGTCGGCGGCTGGGAGCCGGTCTGCGGGATGTCGCTTGGTTCGCCCCCGAGCAGCCGCGAGGAAATGCGCGGCCGGTCAGCCCCCGTTACGGGCAGCGAGCGCGCGCCTTTGGGCGCGAATCAGGGTGGTACCGCGGAAGAAAGTCTTTCGTCCCGAGAGTGTCGGGAGGAAAGGCTATTTTTTTGCCCCTGCCGCCGATTTTTGAAATTCGGCAAATTTTTACCTGAAAAGGAGAAATGATATGAAACAACAACTGGAAGCGATCCGCAAGGCGGCGCTCGATGCGATCTCCGACGCCGGCAAGGCGGAGGACCTCGAAGCACTGCGCGTCCGCTACCTTGGCAAAAAGGGGGAGCTGACCGCCGTTTTGAAGCAGATGGGCAAGCTCAGCGCCGAAGAGCGCCCCGTGATCGGGCAGCTCGCCAACGACGTGCGCGCCAAGCTCGAAGCGGACATTGAGGAAAAGGCGAAAGAGCTCGCCGACAAGGCCATGGAGCTCAAGCTCAAGTCCGAGGCCGTGGACGTGACCATCCCCGGCAAGCAGGAAAAGATCGGCGTGAAGCACCCGATGTATCAGGTGCTCGACGAGATCAAGGACATCTTCGTCGGCATGGGCTTTGAAATTCTCGAAGACCGCGAGGTCGAGCTTGCCGAGTACAACTTCACGAAGCTCAACGTCGAGGAGGGCCATCCCGCCCGCGAGTGGAGCGACACGTTCTACTTCACCGAGGACAGCTCGATCCTTCTGCGCACGCAGACCTCTCCGATGCAGATCCACGCGATGGAGACGCGCGAGCTGCCCATCCGCATTCTAGCCCCCGGCCGCGTGTACCGCAAGGACGAGGTCGACGCCACGCACTCGCCCATGTTCCACCAGATCGAGGGCATGGCCATCGACAAGGGCATTACGATGGCGGACCTCAAGGGCACGCTCAACGAGGTCGTGCGCCAGCTCTACGGCGAGCACACGGTCACGCGCTTCCGCCCGCATCACTTCCCGTTCACCGAGCCGAGCTGCGAGATGGACATTCAGTGCCACAAGTGCCACGGCGCAGGCTGCCCCACCTGCAAGGGCGAGGGCTGGATCGAGGTGCTCGGCGCCGGCATGATCCACCCGAAGGTCCTCGAGGGCTGCGGCATCGACTCCACGGTCTATTCCGGCTGGGCGTTCGGCATGGGCCTTGAGCGTCTGGCGCTCGGCCACTTCAAGATCAGCGACCTGCGTTTGATCTTCGAGAACGATGTCCGCTTCCTCGAACAGTTCTAATATTCCTCGCGAAAGCGGCGAGCCGCTTTCTGCGATCTCTTTCGCAGGGTGCTGCGCCGCACTCGCTTTGCTCGCACGCTTGCACCCTGAGCGGTGTTTTTTGTGACGCGCATGTCGTCACAAAAAACGAAATTTGATTGTTACTTCTTAGGAGGATACAACTATGATCCTATCCCGTAATTGGCTCAACGAATTCGTTGACCTCAAGGATATCACCGATAAGGAATTCAACGACGAGATGACGCTCTCCGGCTCGAAGGTCGAGACCATCGAGCGTCCCGACGAGAACCTCAAGAATGTGGTCGTCGGCAAAATTCTCGAGATGAAGCGCCATGAAAACTCCGACCACATGTGGGTCTGCCAGATCGACGTCGGTCAGGCTGAGCCCGTGCAGATCGTCACCGGCGCGTGGAACATCCATGTGGGAGACTATGTCCCCGCAGCGCTGCACGGCGCGCATCTGCCGGGCGGCGTGACGATCGAAAAGGGCAAACTGCGCGGCGTCGAGTCGAACGGCATGCTCTGCTCGCTCAAGGAGCTTGGCATGACGGCGGAGCATGACTTCCCCTATGCCGTCATCACGCCCGCGGCGCTTCTGAACGACTATCATCCCATCGACCCCGCGAAGCCCTCCATCCCCGCTGACATCAAGCCCGGCGACAAGGTCTACGGCCCCGTGCTCTGCGGCCGTGTCGAAGCGGTGAAGAGCACGGACGGCGGCTACGACGTTCGTGTGAACGACGGCACAGTCACCCGTGCGGCGAAGACTGCCTGCTCGAACCTCCACGAGGGCGACCTTGTCGCGTACAACACGAAGAGCGACACGATCTGCACGCTCGAAGACCTGCACGCCGAGCAGAAGGAGTTCCCCCACTGCATCGCCGACGGTATCTTTGTCTTACAGGAAGAGGACGCCGAGCCGGGCCTCAACATAGCGCACATCCTCGGCTTTGACGATTCCATCGTCGAGTTTGAGATCACGCCGAACCGCCCCGACTGCCTTTCCGTCATCGGCCTTGCCCGCGAGGCGAGCGCGACGTTCAAGCGCCCCCTTAAGCTGCACACGCCCGAGCCGCACGGCTGCGGCGGCAGCATCGCCGACCTTGTCGACATCGACATTGAGGACGGCGACCTCTGCCCGCGCTACACCGCGCGCATGGTGAAAAACGTCAAGATCGCTCCGTCTCCGCGCTGGATGCGCGAGAGATTGCGCAACAGCGGCGTGCGCCCCATCAACAACATCGTCGATATCACGAACTATGTGATGCTCGAATACGGCCAGCCGATGCACGCCTTTGACTTCAGCTGCGTCGAGGGCGGGCACATCATCGTGCGCACCGCGCGCGAGGGCGAGACCATTCAGACGCTCGACGGCAACGAGCGCAAGCTGACGCCGAACATGCTCTGCATCTGCGACGAGCACAAGCCCGTCTGCGTCGCGGGCGTCATGGGCGGCGCGAACAGCGAGATCGTCGGCGACACGGCGATGGTGCTCTTTGAGTCCGCTAACTTCAACGGCGTTTCCGTGCGCCGCACGGCCAGCGCCCTCGGCATGCGCACCGACGCCTCCTCCCGCTATGAAAAGGGCCTCGACATGATGAACACCATCAAGGCCGTCGAGCGCGCCTGCGCTCGTGGAGATGCTCGGCTGCGGCGAGGTCGTCGACGGCGTGATGGACGTGGTCGCCAAGGAAAAGGCCCCCACGGTCGTCAAGCTCGAACCCGACAAGATCAACGCCCTGCTCGGCACGGAACTCAGCGAAGACCTGATGCGCGAAATTCTTGTCTCCCTCGGCTTTATCCTGAATGGCGACGACATCTACGTGCCGTCCTGGCGCGGCGACGTGGAGCATTACAGCGACATTGCCGAGGAGGTCGCCCGCTTCTACGGCTACAACAACATTCCCTGCACGCTCATGCGCGGCGAGACGACGCGCGGCGGCTTTAGCGAGCAGCAGCGCTTCGACCGCGCCATCGGCGGCGCTGTGCGCGCGCTGGGCTACGATGAGATCATCACCTATTCCTTCATCAGCCCGACCTATTACGATAAGATTCGCATGCCGAAGGACTCCCCGCTGCGCAACTCCCTGAAGATCCTGAACCCGCTGGGCGAGGATACCTCCATCATGCGCACGACGATCCTGCCGAGCATGCTCGAGATCATTGCCCGCAACCACAGCTACCGCAACAAGTCCGCCCGCCTCTATGAGCTCGGCAAAATCTACCTGCCGCGCGAGGATGGCCTTGCTGACGAGCCGAAGTACCTCTCCCTCGGCGCTTACGGCGACGGCGTGGACTTCTTCTCCTTCAAGGGCGGCATCGAGACGCTGCTGCACGAGCTGCGTATCACGGATGTCAAGTACGTCGCCTGCAGCGACAATGATTCTTATCACCCCGGCCGCTGCGCGAAAGTGTATGCGGGCGAGACATACCTCGGCGTGTTCGGCCAGATCCATCCGCTCGTCGCGGCGAACTACGGCATGGACACCGAGGTCTACACCGCAGAGCTGAGCTTCGATGCGATGTATGAAAAGCGCGGCGACATCCCCGTCTACCAGCCGCTGCCGAAGTTCCCCGCCGTCACGCGCGACATCGCCGTCGTGTGCGACGAGGCCGTCACGGTCGGCGCGCTCGAAGAGAGCATCCGCCGCGGCGCGAAGGGCCTTCTCAAGGATGTGTCGCTGTTCGATATTTACCGCGGCCCAGGTGTGGCCAGCGGCAAGAAGAGCGTGGCGTTCAACCTCGTTCTGCGTGCGGATGACCGCAGCCTGACCGGCGAAGAGGCAGATGAGGACGTCCAGTCCATCCTCGCAGCGCTCAAGGCCGACCACAACGCGGTGCTCCGCTGAGAATTCCTTAAGGAAACATTACGATTTGGTTACAGTTGACAGCGCTCTCTTTACTTTTTGAAATTGCGTTGCTATACTGTCTGCATGGAAAGGAGGGGCTCTCCCAATGGAAGAATTTACCCGAAAGTTTAATGTTGCGCAGGAAAAGGACGCTGAGATCCGTCATATTCTGACCACCGTTTATGCCGCGCTGGAGGATAAGGGCTATAATCCCATCAACCAGATCGTGGGATACATCCTGTCGGAGGACCCCACCTATATCACGAACCATAACAACGCCCGCACGCTGATCCGCAAGCTGGATCGCGACGAGCTGCTGCAAACGCTTGTGCGCAGCTACCTCGGCAAGTAAGCGAAAAACGTCAGAATAACGACCCTCGGAGACCGTGAACGCGGCCTCCGAGGGTTTGTTGCATTTTTTTCGCCCCACTTTTATTGACAAGGGGGGCAAAAAATGCTATACTGCAAAAAGTTACAAAACGGTTACAAAGTTACAAATTGGTTACAAGGACAGGAGTGAGTCAGATGGCAGAAGCTACGGAAGGTCTCGTTTACCGCGGACACCCGCTGCGCCGTGTGGATAATCTCATCTACTACGGCTCGATGGCGGATAAATATATCGTGATGATGCAGGTGTTGGATACCACGCCGCTCAAGGATATCACGCTTGCCAAGCGCGTTTCCATTCAGTTGCAGATGACGGACGCAAGCCTCCGTTCGCGCGACCGTGTGGTCCGCTCGACGGAAAAAGGGAGCCTTGGCGAGGCGATGGAATTTGCCTCCATCTGGCTTGAGCGCGCGCTGAGCGGCAAGATGTAAATAGCCGCCGCGCAGCCCCCTGATTTTATTCACGAAAGGATGACTCAGCTATGAGAAACCATTCACGATGCTTATCGTTCCTGCTTTCGGGCATTCTCTCCGTCAGCCTGCTCGCGCCGCTCTCTTCGGCGCAGGCCGCTTACGACGGTTCAATCCGCAACCTCGTTGACCGCGTGACGGTGCTGACGGAATCCGTTCAGACCGAGAGCGCGAACGAAGAAGAGCTCGCCAAGCTCGATGAGATGCAGGCAGAGCTTGAAGACAAGGCCGACGCCAAGGAAGACGTGAGCGAGACCGAGACCGTCTCCATGGTCGTTACGGGCGGCACGATCAACGTGCGCACGGGTCCCGGCACAAATTACGACAAGATCACGCAGGTGGTCAGCGGCAAGCAGGTCACCGTCGTCGGTGAATCGAACGGCTGGTATCAGGTCACGTTCGGCTCCACGACCGGCTGGCTGCTCGGTGAATATCTGCGCGATCCTGCCGACCTCGACGGCACAGTGGGCGCAAAGGTCGTCTCCATGGCGATGCCCTTCCTCGGCACGCGCTACCGCTCCGGCGGCGCGTCCCCCAACGGCTTTGACTGCTCGGGCTTCACGATGTATCTCTATGCAAAGCTCGGCTACTCGCTGCCCCATTCGGCGACCGCCCAGTATAGAAACTGCGGCTACGCCGTGGCCAAGGCAGACCTGCAGCCCGGCGACCTCGTCTTCTTCTCCGATTCTTCCCATGCCATCGGACATGTGGGCATTTACATCGGGAATGGTCAGATCATCCACGCGCGCTACAGCGTCGGCAAGATCACGATCGACAGCCTGTCCGCGAGCTACTATGCTTCCCGCTACGTCGGCGCGAAGCGCATCGCGTAAAAGTACATAAAGAAAGCGGAACAGCTTAGGCTGTTCCGCTTTTTTACTTCATCAAAAAGCAGCGAAGCTGCTTCTTGATGAGAGAGCTTCAGGAAATGGTGCTCACCGCGCCATTTCCTGCAAAGTGTCACTGCGGACGCGCGTGTCGTCCTCCGCGACGGATCAAAATACTTTGCCGCCTGCGGGCGGCAAATGAAGTCGATTGACCGTTCGCCTTGCCTTGTGCAGATAGTGCGAGCTGTTACTCAACAGTTGTTTCGGTGTCGCTTTCCTCGGCCTTCTTCACCTCCGCGGCGCGGATGGCTTCTGCTTCGGCCTTGGCTTCGGCGAGGACTTTTTTCTCGCTCTTTGTTTTGAGCTGCTTTTCGTCGAACTGTGCCCACATGTCAGGGCGGCGGAGCATTGTGCGCTTGTAGCTCTCTTTTTTGCGCCATTTGGCCACGTTTTCGTGGTGGCCGGAGAGCAGCACGTCCGGCACGCGGCGGCCGTGCCATTCATCGGGGCGGGAATACTGCGGATACTCCAAAAGCCCAGCCCAGTGGGACTCCTCGGTGAAGCATTCCTCCTCCGGCAGCACGCCCGGCACCATGCGGCAGATGGCGTCCGTCACGGCCATGGCGGGGATCTCGCCGCCCGTGACGACGAAGTCGCCCATCGAGAGCTCTTCGTCCACGCACTCGTCGATAAAGCGCTGGTCGATGCCCTCGTAGTGGCCGCAGACTAAAATGAGGTGGTCATACTTATCCTTTAGCTCGCGCGCCACGCTCTGTGTGAACGTGCGCCCGCAGGGGGAGAGGTAGATCGTATGCCCGCGGCTGCCAGCCTCCTCGCACACATGCGCCCAGCAGCGGTACAGGGGGTCTGCCTGCATCACCGCGCCGCGCGCCGCCGTAGGGGTAGTCGTCGACCTGCATTTGCTTGTTCGTCGTGTAGTCGCGGATCTGGTGGGTCCTGATGGTGATATAGCCCCGCTCCTGCGCGCGGCCGAGGATGCTGACGTTCATCATCGCGTCGACCGAAGCGGGGAAGAGTGTTAAAATATCAATCCTCATCGGTCTCTAACCCCTCGATCATGTGCACGCTGATCTCACGCGCTTCCTCGTCGATGTCCGTGATGAAGATATCCTTCACCGCGGGGATGAGATAGGTCTTCTCCTCGCCTTTGACCTTGTAGAGCTTGTGGGCGGGGTAGGAGAGCACGTCCACCACCGTGCCGATATACGTGTGGGGGAAGTAGTTATAGACGTTCATGCCGATGATCTCGGCGTCGAAGTGCTCACCTGGCTTGAGCTGGACATCGTTGCGGCGAATGGAGAGCACCTTGCGCTTGAGTGCGGCGGCAGCATCCATGTCGTCGACCTCGGGCAGCTTCATGAGCACCATGTCGCCTTGCACGCGCTTGCTCGTCGGGCGGAAGGGCGCACCGTCCATGTAGAACGTTTTGAACCCGCACAGAAGCTCTGGGCTCACGTCCCAGGGCTGTACCTTGACCTCGCCGCGCACGCCGTGCGTGTTCACGATCTGGCCGACTTCGATATATTCCGGGCGCGCGCTCGGCTGCGGCGCGCTCTTTTTGGAAAAGAGACCCATTGTCATGCTCCTTTGTTTTGTTCTATCCATCCAGTATAGCGGAATCGGCGGGGGATGGCAAGAATAAAAAACGTTCCCGAGAGCTTCTCGGGAACGTTTTTGCAGTTCAGTCTACGATGTCGACAGACACCTTTACGCCGGTGCGCTGAGCATAGGAGCGGACGACCGTGCGGATCTCCTTGGCGATGCGGCCCTGACGGCCGATCACCTTGCCCATATCGTCAGGTGCGACGCGCAGCTCCAACGTAAGCTCGTCCGCGCCCTGCTTCTCCGTGACGGTGACGTCATCGGGATGCTCAACAAGGCTGCGGGCGATGTAGAGCAGCAAGTCTTTCATTTCTTGCACCCCGGGTCTTACAGCGCGTTGACTTTCTTCAGCAGCGCGCGGACGGTGTCGGTGGGCTGGGCGCCGGTCTTGATCCACTCCTGAGCGCGCTCGGCGTCGATCTTGATCTCAGCGGGGCTCACGCAGGGATTGTAGGTGCCGATCTCTTCGATGAAGCGGCCGTCGCGGGGATAGCGGGAATCAGCGACGACAACACGATAGAAAGGAGCCTTCTTGGCGCCCATTCTGCGCAGACGAATTTTAACCATGGTTACTACCTCCAAAAATAATGTAAATGATTTTGTATTATGATGAAATGCTTGTGCACTTATCAACGGAAATTACTTGAAGCGTTTCTTGCGCCCGAAACCGCGCATCCGGCCGCCGCCGAAGCCGCCCATGCCCTTTGGCATCTTGCCGCCGCGCGTGACCTGCTTGATCATGCTCTGCATCATCTCAAACTGCTTGAGCAGGCGATTGACGTCCACAACCTCGAGTCCGCAGCCGGCGGCGATGCGCTTTTTGCGGCTGGCACCGAGCACCGCGGGATTCTCGCGCTCGTAGGGTGTCATCGAGAGGATGATCGCCTCGGTGTGTGCCATCATCTTGGGGTCAAGCTCGGCGTTTGCCATCTGCTTGCCGAGCTGGCCGGGCATCATGCCCGCGAGCTGTTCAAAGCTGCCCATGCTCTTGAGCTGGACGAGCTGGTCGTAATAGTCGGAGAGAGTGAAGCGGTTCTTTTTGAGCTTTTCTTCGAGCTTTTTCGCCTTTTCCTCGTCGATGCTCTGCTCGGCGCGCTCGATGAACGACAGCACGTCGCCCATGCCGAGGATGCGCTGCGCCATGCGGTCGGGGTGGAAGGGCTCGATCATGTCGAGCTTTTCGCCCGTGCCCATGAACTTGATGGGTTTGCCGGTCGCCGCGCGGATCGAGAGGGCTGCGCCGCCGCGGGCGTCGCCGTCGAGCTTCGTGAGCACGACGCCGTCGATGCCGAGCGCCTCGTCAAAGGCGGTGGCGGCGTTCACGGCGTCCTGACCGGTCATCGCGTCCACGACGAGCAGGATCTCGGTCGGCTTGACGGCGGCCTTGATGCGCTTGAGCTCGTCCATCAGCGCCTCGTCGATGTGCAGGCGGCCCGCGGTATCGAGAAAGACGATGTCGTTGCCGTGGTCGCCGGCGTACTTGACGGCCTCCTGCGCGATTTGAACGGGGTCGATCTGCCCCATTTCGAAAACGGGAATATTCAATTGCTTGCCGACGACCTGTAACTGCGTGATGGCCGCGGGACGGTACACGTCGCACGCGGCGAGCAGCGGACGGTGGCCCTGCTTGCGGAAGTAGCCCGCGAGCTTGGCGACGTTCGTCGTCTTACCGGCGCCCTGTAAGCCGACCATCATGACGACCGTCGGCGGCTTGGAGGCGAAGGTCAGCTTGGCGTTTGCACCGCCCATGAGCGCGGTGAGCTCTTCGCTGACGATCTTGATGACCTGCTGGGCAGGGGTCAGGCTGTCGAGCACCTCGGCGCCGACGGCGCGCTCGGAGACGGTTTTGACAAAGTCCTTGACGACCTTGTAGCTCACGTCTGCCTCGAGGAGCGCCAGGCGCACCTCACGCATTGCGAGCTTGATGTCCTCTTCGCTCAGGCGGCCCTTGCCGCGCAGGTGTTTGAATGTGGCGTTGAGCTTTTCGCTCAGTCCTTCAAAGGCCATGGATGTGTTACTCCTTGAGTGCCGCCGCCTCGGCCTCGATCACGCCGGCAAGCTCTTCGAGCTGGCGGTCCTCATACCGGCGGAAGTTGAGCTGCTTGATCTGCTCGGCCGCGTCCGTGATCTTTTCCACGTGGGGCTGAAGCTGCATGAAGCGCTTGATGAGCCCCGTCTTGTCTTCGATCTCGGTCATGTAGTTCTCCGCGCGCACGATGACGTCGCGCACGCCCTGGCGGGAGATGCCGTAGTTCTCGGCAATTTCGGAGAGCGACAGGTCCTCGTTATAGTAGAGATCGTAGAATTCCTTCTGGCGGTCGGTGAGAAGCTCCCCATAAAAGTCGAAGAGCATCGTCATACGAAAGGTCTGATTTTTCATGGGGTTCCTCCTTGTGCAGATTCTTATGTAAAGTTTTATACCTTTACAACACGAATCAGTTTACATGATTTTATCAAAATTGTCAAGGAAAAATCGCAAGAAAAACGTCATGCGAGCAGAAAATTCTTCCGTTTTTGCGCCGGAAAGTGCGGTGTAAGCAGAAAAGAGTGGAATTGTTCACAGTTTCGTGGTATCCTAAGGGCAAATTCTGAAAAATGACCACAGGAGGAATCCGTGATGGAACCGGTCAGACTTGAGATCGCACCCGAGGTGAACCTCGACTATGTGCGCTCGGATAAATTCAAAACGGGGACGCTGAGCGTGCAGCTCATCACGCCGATCAACGAAAAAACGGCGAGCTTTGGCGCGCTGCTGCCGAGCGTGCTGCGCCGCGGCACGATGTCGCACCCCGATATGCGATCACTTTCCACCGCGCTCGACCTGCTCTATGGCTCGTCCATCGGCTGCACGGTACGCAAAAAGGGCGAGAACCAGTGCATCGGCTTTGCCGCGAGCTTCATCGACGAGGAATTTGTCCCGGGAGGAGAAAAGCTGCTCGAGCCGATGTGCGACCTTTTGGGCGAGCTGCTGCTCGACCCCGTGACGCGCAACGGCCGCTTCCTGAACGACTATGTCGAAAGCGAGAAGCAGAACCTCATCGACGCCATCCGCGGCATCATCAACGACAAGCGCGACTACGCAGACCTGCGCTTACTTCAGGAGATGTGCCGCGGCGAGCGCTACGGGGTGGACAAGTTCGGCTCCATCGCGCGCGTTGAGAAGATCACGAACCAGACGCTCTTCCGCTACTATCAGGAGTTACTCTCCACCGCGCACTTGGAGCTCTTCTACTGCGGCAGCGCCGAGCGCGAGCGCGTGGAGGAGGCCATCTCCCGCGCGTTTGCGCCGCTTCAGCGCGGGCGTGTCGTGCCGCCGGTCATTGCGGAGAAGAAAAACGCGCCGGAGACGCCGCGCGAGATCACCGAGCGCATGGACGTGACGCAGGGAAGGCTCTCGATGGGCTGGCGCGCGTCGACGAACGACGCGCCTGCGATGATGCTGGCAAATTTGATTTTCGGCGGGTACAGCAATTCCAAGCTCTTTTTGAACGTGCGTGAAAAGCTGTCCCTCTGCTATTATGCTTCTTCCGCCTATCACCGCTCCAAGGGCATCGTGACGGTCTCGTCCGGCATTGAGTGCAGGGATGTGGAGACCGCCAAGCGTGAAATTCTTGCCCAGCTCGCAAGCGTGCAGCGCGGCGAATTTGAGGAATGGGAGGTCGAGGGCGCGAGAGCGTGCCTGATCGCGTCGCTCGAATCGCGCGGCGACAGCGCGGGCCGCATGGAGGAAAACGCCCTCGGTCAGGCGGCCACGGGCATCCGCGAGACGGCGGATGAGCTCATCGCGGCGCTGCGCGCCGTGACGAACGAGCGCATCGCCGAGGCCGCGCAGAGCATGACGCTTGACACGGTGTATTTCCTGACAGGGGAGGACAGCAAGGATGAATGAGAAAAGCTACCCCCGCATCGGGGAAACGGTCCTGGAAAAGACGCTGCCGAACGGCTTGAAGATATTCATCGTCCCCAAGCCCCAGCACCGCAAAAAATACGCCTTTTTCGCCACGCGCTATGGTGGGATGGACATGCAGTTCATCCGAAACGGCGAAAAGTGCGACACGCCCGCGGGCATCGCGCACTATTTAGAGCACAAGATGTTCGACACGAAGGACGGCAACGCCCTACAGGTACTCTCGCAAAACGGCGCAGAGCCGAACGCCTTTACCTCCAACGCGATGACGGGCTATTACTTTGACTGCACCGAGCATTTTGAAGAAAACCTGCGCATCCTGCTCTCGTTTGTCTCCGTTCCGTACTTTACGGACGAAAGCGTGGAAAAGGAACGCGGCATCATCGGTCAGGAGATCCGCATGGTCGAGGATTCGCCCGACTGGCAGGTCTACGAAAGGCTCCTTGCCTGTACCGTTCGTCGCCCGCGCGCGTGCCCATCGCCGGCACGGTCGAGAGCATCGCGGGCATCACGGCGGAAACGCTGTACGACTGCCACCACGCGTTCTACTGTCCGTCCAATATGGCGCTGTGCGTTGTTGGCAACGTCGATCCCCACACGGTGATCGCGCTGGCCGAGGAGGTCTTGCCCCGCGAGCGCGGCGAGGAGATCGCACGCTGCTATGGCGAAGAAGAGGACGACGCTGCCGCGCAGAAGGAGACCGTCACGCAGATGGAGGTCGCGCTGCCGCAGTTTTTAGTCGGCTTTAAGTGCGAGACGAACGAGGGCGACCTCCTGCGCCAGTCGCTCATCGGCGAGATGGCGAGCGACGTGCTGCTCGGCGATTCGTCGCCGCTCTACCAGCGCCTTTACGACGAGGGACTCATCAATTCGAGCTTTGGCGGCGGTTTTGACCAGATGCCGGGCGTCGCGGTTCTGTGCGCCGGCGGCGAGAGCGAGCAGCCGCAGCAGGTGAGCGACGCGATCTTGGAAGAGGCGCAGCGCCTCGCGCGCGAGGGCATCGACCCTGACTTTTTCGAGCAGATCCGCCGCGCGAGCTTCGGCGCGACGCTGCGCGCGCTCAACTCGTTTGAAAATATCGCCATCTCCATGGCGGACGGCTACTTCCGCGGCTTCGATGCGCTCCGGTTCCCCGAGGCGTACGCGAGCATCGAAAAAGCGGATGTCGAGCGCTTCCTGCGCGAAACCTGACGGACAGCCGCCGCGCCATCTCCATCATCGAACCCAAGAAAGAAGGATAACGATCCCATGAGCTTTTCCGACGCGCCCATCAGCTTTCCCGGCCTTTTCGGCGACTGGCAGTTCACCGTGCCGTCCAAGGCATTGAACATCGGCAACGGCATCTACTGGTACGGCATCATCATTGCCGCGGGCATGCTGCTGGGACTCTATTTCTGCATGAAGCAGGCACCGAAATACGGCCTGAGCGAGGATAATATCATCGACACGGTGCTCTGGGTCATCCCGTTTTCCATCATCGGTGCGCGCATTTACTATGTGCTCTTTTACCTTGACCTGTTCCGCAACAGCGACGGCTCGATCAACTGGTCGTCGACCTACCGCATCTGGGACGGCGGCCTTGCCATCTACGGCGGCGTCATTGCGGGCTTTTTGACGGCGTATCTTTTCAGCCGCCGCCGCAAGATCTCCTTCTGGGCGCTGGCGGACTGCTGCGTGCAGGGACTTTTCATTGGGCAGGCTATTGGCCGCTGGGGCAACTTTATGAACCGGGAAGCCTTCGGCGCGGCGACGGAGCTCCCCTGGCGCATGCGGCTCTGGACGTCGGCCACGACGTATATGGATGTACACCCTACGTTTCTTTATGAGAGCCTGTGGAATGTGATCGGTCTGCTGCTGCTTTATTTTGTCGTGTCCCGCGCCCGCCGCTTCGACGGGGAGAACACCTGCTTTTACTTCATCTGGTATGGTCTCGGCCGTTTCTGGATCGAGGGGCTGCGCACCGACAGTCTGTATCTTTTCCACTGGACGCTGTTTGGTCAGCGCATCCGCGTGTCGCAGGCGTTGTCGCTCGTGATGGTGCTCGTGTGCGCAGGGATCCTCGTCTATCAGTTCAAGGTCAAAAAGGCCGACGGGTCGAATCTGTTTGTCAAGCGTGTGCAGCAGACAACGGAGGCGGAAGAAGCCGCCGCTGAGCCTACCGCGCCGGACGAGCAGCAGTAAGCTCTATGCACTATCACATCGACAAAACCGCCGCGCAGAGCGCGTATTTACAGCTCTATCACCAGCTGCGGCGCGACATCGTCAGCGGTGTTTACCCGCTGGGGACGAAGATGCCCAGCAAGCGCCTGATCGCAACAGAAACAGGCGTGAGTGTCATCACGGTCGAGCACGCGCTGGCGATCCTATGCGACGAGGGGTATTTGGAATCCCGCGAGCGCAGCGGCTTTTTCGTGAGCTTCGCCGCGGCGGACTGCTTTCCGGTCTCCGAGACGGAGACCGAGCGCCGCACGACCGTTTCTCACGGGACGGAGGATGAATTTCCGTTCCCGTCGCTCGCCAAGACGATGCGGCGTGTACTCAGCGAGTACGGCGAGAGTATTCTCGTCAAGTCGCCGAACAACGGCTGCGCCGAGCTGCGCGGCACCATTGCGGCGTATCTCTCCCGCTCGCGCGGCATCAGCGTCCAGCCGGGACAGATCGTGATCGGCTCGGGCGCGGAGTACCTCTACGGACTCATCGTGCAGCTTTTGGGGCGCGAGCGCGTGTTTGCGCTCGAAGACCCGTCTTACGACAAGATCCGCAGGGTGTATCAGGCGCACGGCGTCACGTGCGAGATGCTGCGCCTCGGCAGCGACGGCATCCGCTCCGATGAGCTCACCCGCGCGAGCGCGACGGTGCTGCATGTCACGCCGTTCCACAGCTTCCCGAGCCAGGTGACCGCCAGCGCGGGCAAACGCCGCGAATATCTCCGCTGGGCGGAGGAGCGCGGCGGCTACATCGTCGAGGACGACTTCGATTCGGAATTCAGCGTGTCGAGCAAGAGCGAGGATACGCTCTTTGCCCTCGAACCCGAGCGCTCGGTCATCTACATGAATACGTTCTCCAAGACCATCGCGCCGTCGATGCGCGTGGGCTACATGGTGCTGCCGCCCGCGCTCTCCGAGCAGTTTCGGCGCGAGGTGGGATTCTATTCCTGCACCGTGCCGGTCTTCGAGCAGTATGTGCTTGCCGAGCTCATCGGCAGCGGCGACTTCGAGCGCCACATCAACCGCATCCGCCGCAGACGGCGGAAAGAATGAAAAAGCGGCGGCAAAGCCGCCGCTTTCAAAAAGTTTGAAAAATCGCTTGACGCAAAAAAAACTTTGTGCTATACTTCCATTTGCATTTGAACGAATGCGCTGGTGTAGCTCAGTCGGTAGAGCAGCTGATTCGTAATTAAGTGTTCAAAATCGCCCTTGTGTCTCGGAAGCCTTGTGCCGCAAGGGCCAAACGCCCCAAGTTTTCCACAGCAACACACAAATGGGGTTTATTTGGGGTTTATTTTCATCAAATCCGAAAAATCATATATAAGCTGGAATAGCTCAGTTGGTAGAGCGACGCACTCGTAATGCGTAGGTCGTCAGTTCGAGTCTGATTTCCAGCTCCAAGGGAAAAGCCGCAGGAACTAAATTCCTGCGGCTTTTTTCTGCTTCGGTGTGGACTGCCCTTTGGGGGCGATTAGATCGCCGAAGCGGTCAAAGGTCTGGTCTGCCTTGGCCTCTGCCTCGGCAATGACGTGGGCGTAAATATTGGCCGTCGTGCTGGTCTGCGCATGGCCGAGCTTGTGGGATACGACCACCAGCGGCGTACCGTCTGCGATCATCAGGCTGGCGTATGTGTGCCGCAAGGAATGGATCGTCACCTTCGGCAGGCCGGTGCGCTTCACGAAGTCGGTGAACCAGTTCGTCACGGTGTCCGGAAAAAGCGGTTTGCCCTCCTCTGTGGTGAAGATGCGCCCATCGGTATCACGCCAGGCATCCCCCAGCAGCTCCCGCTGGGTGTCCTGCCATTGCTTATACTCCAAGAGGAGCAGGATGGCCGTGCGCGAGATCCGCAGCGGCCGCTCGCTGGTGGCCGTCTTCGGGGTGTCGGCATAGCAGCCCTCTGTCGGCAGATAGTTCCACGTCTGCCGGATGTAGAGAAGCTGCTTATCCAGATCCACGTCAGACCAGCGCAGGCCCAAGAACTCTGCCCGGCGCAGGCCGGAGAGCAGGTCAAAGGTGATCACCGTCCTCCAAAGGATCTTCTCCTCCTGAAGCAGCTCCAACAGACGGCGGGCATCCGGCTCATCCAGATACGCTGCCTTCCTATGGGCGATGCTGGGTAGATCGGCCCGCTCGGCCGGGTTTCTCTCGATGTACTTCCACTTCACTGCACGGTATAAGACAGCGGAAAGCGTGCGGTGGTAGGTGTGGATGGTACCGGGCTTCAGGGGCGTATCGTCGTGCTGCCGGATAAAGAGCTTGTTGTAGGGAACATCCAGCTTCTCACAGATCTGTTCGGCGCAGTTCTGGGCGATCCCACGGCCATTCTTCAGCTGAGAGAAGCACCAAATCGACACGCCGGTCTGCCGGGACAGCTCTGCCTTGCAGGTCTTGCGCTCCTTCATCCAGGCGGCGAAGTCCACCTTCGGCATCGCCTTACAGCGGTTCCGCATGCCTTCCTCCTGCAGGTTGGCGTAGAAGGAGGCGATATGCCCGGGCTTCAGATCCTTCAGCTTGATATGGCCGAGGGCCTGGTTGATGACCTTCATCGTCTGCTCGTAGCTGAAGGCGGTCTTTTTCTTCAGGTTCGGCCGGGCGTACTGCTCCAGGAAGATCTCCGTGAAGTCCACCAGCCGGATGTTGCCGTTCTGGGTCAGCTGGTGGCGTACCCGCTCCTCAAAGAGTATGGCCTCCCTGTTCAGGGCCTTCTCGATCTGCCGCTTCGTCATCCCCGGCTCCGGCGTCCACGTCATCTTCTCGCGGATCTGCTTGCCGTTGATGTCGTACCCATTGGACACGATGATCCGGTAGCTCTCGCCTCTCTTTTCAATTGTGGCCATAATTTGATAAAACCTCTCTTTCCATTCTTGCCAACCCAGCTTTTCCTGTGGTAGAATGGAAAGGCAAAGTTGGCGTCTTTTTGGTTGTGGCCATTCTGGCGTTGTATCTTCTTTCGTGGTGGATTGCAGATATGTGCTTTGCATCGGCCGTCTCGGGGGTGGTAGCCCGGGACGGCTTTTCTATTGCTTTTTGCCGCCCCCCGGGCGGCTTATTTTTTGCGGAAATCAACCTGAATCACCCGATCCGAGAGCCGCCGCACAGAAGATCGTCCAAATCTTCCACATAAGGATCCAGCGCGGTATCCACGATGTTGCGGATAGGCTGCTCGGCCTTCAGGTAAGCGTGGAGGAGAAGCGTGACCTTTTCGGCCTGGCGGCCGTCGAGCCGGTCAACCGTGGAGATGATATCGGTCAGGGATAAAGCAACGTCCCGCTCCAAGGTTTTATAGTACAGCAGGGTGACCCTCTTTTTATCGTCGCAGCTGTAGGTGGAATGGATACTGTGCTCTGTGCCGTAGGTTCGGCGCAGCTCCTCCACCGCCGCCGTGCGGCCGCTCTTATTGTCTTCGGCGATAGACACGAGGAGGGCGTCGGTTTCTTCGCTGTACCCCATAAGATACGCAGGAGTGACATCGAACACCCTTGCAAATTCCGCAATTTTAGATCTGGGCAAATCGACTTTGCCGGCTTCAATCTTAGCGATAGAGGATCGGTCACCGTAACCAACTCTTTCGGCCAACTGTTGTTGCGACCAACCTCTTGCCTTGCGAAGGGCTCGGATGTTTTCATGTAGCTCCATGTGAATTCTCCTTCCACTTGTTGATTAGAAATATAGCACAGGTGTGAATGTGTGTCAACAATATTTTAGATTCCTAAAAAAATGTGTTGACAAATATTCACGGGCGATGTTAATATATGCTCGTGAATTAAATTCACACAGAAAGGAGGCGGACATTTTGAACTGTGAAGAACTCAGAGCCACTATCTCACGCAAAAGGAAGACGTACCGCAGTCTTGCAAAAGCATTGGGAATCTCCGAACAGGCCCTTTACAACAAGTTGAATGGCGAGAGTGATTTCAAAGCCAGCGAAATAAAGGTTCTTCGTGAAGAACTTTCGTTGACGTCCGAGGAAATCAACTATATTTTTTTCGGTGTGGCGTGAATTAAATTCACGCCAGAAAGGAGAACAACATGACCGGAAGAGGGGAAAACGTGCAAATGTACCTAAATGTTTTGCGGCGCTGGCTTGTCAGAAAACTGTTGGGAGATGGGCTGGCGGTGGAGGTAAGAGAAAAGCCGTCAGGTTATGAGTTGCAGCTCATAGACCTGAGACGGCTTATCCCTTATGGCTTCTGGAAGGTTGAAAAGAACCTGCGGCACAAGAATCTTTACAACCTTATTTGGTTACCTGCTTCTGGACAGAGAAAGTCCACGGCAGAGAGCAAGTCTCGTTCCGCTCAACCTTGATGCTGAGCACACACTTCCGATACTCCGGGCATCTGAAAGAACGGAATACGGCATAGTAAGTTCCGTCTTCGTTTTCGATACACTCATCAATGAACCATTTTGTTTCCCCCGGCAGCTCCTGAACGTATCTGGAAAGTGCTGCGGCAAAGCGGTAATCCTCCTGAAACTGGTCTTCATTTTTCAGGTTATCGCTATTTTGATACCGTTTAATTTTCATTTTTTCACTCCCTTCGCCGCCATTTTATCATGACGGACCGGGGTGAGCAAGATTTGAGAAAGGAGTGCCCCATGACCGGAAAAATTGTCATCACCGGAATTTCGGATGCCGAAAAAGCGGCCAAGGAAATTCTCGAGCACATCCAGGCCATCAAAGATATCCAGCGCAGGATGGTCTGGTTCGGATCCGATATTCAGATTGTGCTGGACAGCAAGGAAGAAGCCGCCAGCGGCAACTGACGGCTTCCTGCTGATCAACGGTTTGATTCAAGGTACTTAATGATCTCTTTCCGGAATTCATCCAGCGCATAGAAGGTCTGTCTTGATAACTGAGCAATGTCCCCGCCGGTAACAGGTTCATTGCTGTAGTCATCATATTCGCTACGCATTTCGCTGGAGAAATCCTCTAACACCAACGTCAAACGCTGGTCCAACTCTTTAATCGTCATATACTCACCCCCTTTCTGCCGCCAGTCTACCACACAGGCCCAGAGAGGGCAATCCACCACGAAAGGAGACAAACCATGCCGAGAATGCGTACTGCGTCGAAGGCATACCGGCTGATCCTAGAGCAGGATCCCGATAGCGAGATCACGCTTCACTACATAAGGCATCTGATTGCCTCCGGTGCTGTCCCTGTCATCCACGTTGGGCGAAAAAAGCTGGTCGATGTGGACCAGCTGCTCGCTTACCTTGCCGCCGGCAATGAGGCTCCGACTACCACCGACCCCGCCGTCGGATACGGAAAACTAAGGAGGATCGACCTATGAAGCGACTGACACGAGAAGAACGCCGGCGCATCCAGCGCCGTGCCGCAAACATCCGGTTCCTGGCCTTTGTGCTGATCCTGCTGGCGCTGGGCGTCTGCATCGGCTACACTGCCGCACACGCTCAGAACGCCTGTGAGCCGCTCAAACCGCAGGAGGTATCCCAGCCCTCCCCTGTCGATGATACGCCGCAGGAGCCTGCAGAGCAGCCGGCAGAGGACTATTCCAGCCTTGACCGGTTAGAGCTCATTGGAACGTTCACCGCTACCGCCTATTGCCCCTGTGTCAAGTGCTGCGGAATCTGGTCGGAAGACCACCCCAGCCGCGGCGAAGACTATGTACAGAAGACACGCACCGGCACGATCCCCGAGGAGGGCCGCACCATCGCCGCCGACTGGGATGTGCTGCCCAAAGGCAGCGAGGTCGTGATCAACGGTCATCCGTACATCGTCGAGGACACCGGCAGCGCCGTCAAAGGCAACCATGTGGATATCTTCTTCGAGAGCCATGAGGCTGCCTGCGAGTTCGGCATCCAGCAGGTAGAGGTCTACCGGGAAGCAGCCGGATGAAGCACCGTCATCCAGCCTTCTGCCGGGCGGATGCCCTTCGCTCATTTTACTCTCCTGCCGGGCGGCCCCGCTCAAATTTGCCGCGGGGCGTCCGGCAGAGGGCTGGAACCCTTATCACGCAGGAAAGGAGGCAAAACCTATGGATGAACGTCAGGAGAAATCGATCCTCGAAATGGGACGTGGCGCGATCATGGAGCGCGCAGACTATGAGATGCGAGCCATGATCCGGAACATCCTGGATCCGAACACCTCGGCAAAAGCGGCCAGAAAGCTGAACATCACGCTCACCTTCAAGCCCGGAGATGACCGGCAGACCATTGTGGTGGAGTGCGTGGCCAAGTCTACGCTGGCATCGACCAACGCCATCACCACCATGCTGTACGTGCTGGACGAGGACACGGTCGTCGAAATGGCTCCCCAGATCCCTGGTCAGCTGGCCGTAGATGCAGGGGAGCAGGAAGCTCCGCCGAAGCTCAGGCTGATCCACTCGGCCTAATTTTAAGAAAGGAACCATATCGCCATGCTTAAAGAGGCACTTCAGTACATCCTTGATGGTATGCGGCCGGAAACGCAGGATCTATGCGGCCGTGCGTATGTCATCACACCCTCCGGTGCGCAGGAAGTCATCGAGACGCCGATCGCGCCGGCCACTCTTCAGCTCCACAGCCTGGATTCCATCGTGAAGATGATCCGCACCGAGGCTATCCATCTGGCAGACACCAATACCCCCGCGCTCTTTGTCAACATCCCTTCGCCCACCAATGTGACCTGTTTTTCTCAGCCTGACTTCACGCAGCGCTGCGTCCGCACAGTCTTCTATTCTGCCGGCGCAACCGATGTCCCTGGATGGGATGCGAAGGTCACGCTCGGCTTCGAAGAAGCTCAGATCGCGCTGCGTACACGCTTTCAGGAGACCGGCGATTCGCTCTATGCGATGAAGCTGGTCAATGATATCTCCCTCGGCGCCAAGGTCATTTACAACGACAACGGCGTCGCAACCACCGTCACCACGAAAAGCGGTGTCTCCCTGCAGACCAACGAGGCAATCCGCCCCATCGTCAAGCTCCGCCCCTACCGCACCTTCCAGGAGGTCGAACAGCCGGAGAGCACCTTCCTCATCCGCATCAATGACCGCGGCATTTCCTTCATCGAGGCCGATGGCGGTATGTGGCGCCTGACGGCCCGCAACACCATCAAGGCATTCCTAGAGGAGAAGCTCGCTGCCGAGATCGAGAGCGGCAAGCTCGTTGTCGCTCTGTAAGCATAAAAAATCCCCTGCAGGTCTCGCACACCTGCAGGGGACCGAATCGGCGGCACAAGCCAATCCTTTTCACGCGCCCCTATTTTAAGGGCAGAAAGAGAGTTTTGTCAATGAAAACCTCAAAAATCGTTATTAAGAATCTGTTCGGCATCCGTGAGACCACCCTCGACGGGAAGTCCGTGGAGATCTCCGGCCCCAAGGGAGCCGGCAAGACCTCCGTGCTGGATGCCATCCGTTTCGCCCTCACAAACCGTTCTGAGCGGGACTGCATCGTCCACCAGGGCGCCGATGAGGGTGAGATCATCATCGAGACCACCACCGGCCTCTCCATCGACCGCAAGGCCCTGCCCGCCAAGTCTGCCGGCACGGTCAAAGTGCGTGACGGTTCCCTCCTTCAGACACGGCCGGCCGAGTTCCTCTCTCAGATCTTCACGCCCCTGCAGCTGAATCCTGTGGAGTTCACACAACTCTCCCGGCAGGAAAAGAACCGTGTGATCCTCTCCCTCATCGAGTTTGACTGGGATGTGAACTGGATCCGGGAGCAGTTCGGCGAGATCCCGCAGGGGGTTGACTACTCCAAGCATATTCTGGAGGTCCTGAACGACATCCAGCAGAAAACGGCGTCTACTTCCAATCCCGGCAGAATATCAACCGAGACATCCGCAACAAGCAGGCCTTCATCAGCGACATCGCCAAGGATATTCCCTCCGGATACGACTATGACCGCTGGAACCAGTATCCCATCGGGGATCGTTACAGGGAGCTGGAACGGCTGCGCGAGAAGAACAGCGTGATCGAGCGGGCTAAGGCGTTCCGCGCCAATTTCACATCCAAGCTCCGGGGACTGGAAGGTTCCAGGGACGTAGAGATCGGTGCCATTGACCGGGATATTGCGGCCGAACGCGCCGCTCTGACGGGCAGTATCGAACGGATGAAGGCCGAGCTTCAGGCTACCGAGGAGAAACTGGCTCAGCTGAGCCGCCGCCGGCAGGATCGAGTGGATATTGCCACCGCCAATTTTGAGGCAGCTAAGGCCAAGCTGGAAAAGGACGTCGGCGTGGCTGAACAGTATGCTGATCAGGAGCCTGTGGACACTACTGCGCTGGCGGCAGAGGTTACCAATGCCGAGGAGATGCGGAAGCATCTGAACGAGTACCAGCGTATGGTGGCCATGCAGGCCGAGGTGCAGGATCTGACCGACCAGTCTGCTGAGCTGACCCGCAAGATTGAACTTGCTCGTGAGCTGCCAGCAACCATCCTGGCAGAGGCCCATATCCCCGTGGAGGGTCTGACCGTGGAGAATGGAATCCCGTTGATCAACGGCCTGCCCATTTCCAATCTGTCTGACGGCGAGCTTCTGGAGCTGTGCGTGGATATCTCTGTCTGCAAGCCCGGCCAGCTGGAGATTATCCTCATCGATGGCGCTGAGCGGCTGGACAAGGAGAGCCGTGAACGGTTGTACGCCAAGTGCAAGGCTAAGGGCCTTCAGCTGATCGCCACCCGCGTGACCGATTCCGAGGAGCTGGAGGTGACGGAGCTGTGACTGCTGCGGAACGTTTACAGGCTGAAAAGGAGCGCCTTCTCGCAACCACCGGTTTCTATGTCTCACCTTACAGAATGGCGAACCTGATGAAGGCTGCGGCCAAAATCATGGATATCGTCATTAAGGCGGACACCAACATCTGCTATGAAGAGTGCCGGTTCATTATGGCAATTGTGAATGCTGCTATTCCAAATGCAGCCGACCAGACGGAGGAAAGTAAACATGATGACGAAAGATAAATTGCGCCAGCTGACCGGCGATGAACGTCTCGGCCAGATGCGCGAATCCGAGTACCTGGGTGCCGAGGACATCGATGACGGCACAGAGCCGGTGCTCACCATTTCCGGCCTGTGGTACGGATCTGTGACCCTGCAGCGCGGCAAAGAAAACAAGGACGTTCTTTCCTTCAAGGAAGAGCGTGTCCCCGGCATCCTGCAGGTACGTCCGCTGATCGTGAACTCCACCAACCGCAAGACGCTGCGGAAGCTGTTCGGCGATGCCAAGGCGTCCACGCTGGTGGGCAAGCAGATCCAGCTGTATGTAGATCACAATGTCCGAGATCCGCAGGACGGCGGCATGACCGATGGCATCCGTATCCGGCCCTACAAACCTCGTGCCCAGAAGCAGGAGCCTGTGCCGCCCTGTACGGACTGCGGCAATCCCATTGAGGCGGCTATGGGGAAAAACGCTCATTGGCTGGCTGCTTATACGGCCAAGAACTACGGTGTTCCCCTGTGCGCAGCCTGTGCCCAGAAACGCAAGGAAGCCACGGCCGCTGCAGAAATGCAGCAGGAGACCGAAAACGCTGCGGAAGTGCAGCAGGACAGCTCGCCCGAGAGTTTCACGGTGGATCCTGACACCGGGGAGGTGCTGTAATGGCCCTTCCTGTTGTCACTCCGGAGAATTATTACTCTCCTGAAATGAATATGGCCTATATGGGCTCCACGCAGTTTAAGGCCTTCGAGAGGTGCGAAGCGGCAGCGCTGGCGGAATTGAAGGGGGAATATAGTCCCCCTTCCTCCGCGGCTCTGCTGGTCGGCGGCTATATTGACGCATGGTTCTCCGGTGAGCTGCCACTCTACCAGGCGCAGCATCCGGAGATCTTCAAGCGGGATGGAACGCTGAAGGCCGAGTACGTCAAGGCCACCGAGGTCGTTGCCCGTCTGCAGGCAGATGATCTCTATTCCCTGCTCATGTCCGGCAAAAAGCAGGTCATCCGTACCGGCACGATTGCCGGCGTTCCCTTTAAGATCAAGATCGACAGTCTGCTGGATGCGGATACCTGTGCAAAGATCGTCGCAGAATTTCCGAATGCGGCCGCTGCGCTGGGCCTGTGTGACGGCGCCATTGTCGACCAGAAGGCTATGGCCAGCATGGAATCCGTGTGGTCGGCCGAAGACCATTGCAAGGTTCCCTTCGTAGAATATTACGGCTATGACATACAGGGAGCCATCTACCAGCACATTGAGGGCCACATGCTACCCTTTGTTCTGGCCGTCGGCACCAAGGAGACGGAGCCCGATCTCGCTGCCATGTACATTGATGACACGGATCTGGCCGCTGCTCTGGCGGTTGTAGAAGACAACGCCCCCAGATACCAGGCCATCAAGGAGGGGAAGATTCAACCCACCCGCTGTGAGCATTGCGCTTACTGCCGTGCCACGAAGCGGCTTACATCGATTCTCAACTACAAGGAGTTTTTCTAATGCTCAATAAGATCTTCCTGATGGGCCGTCTGACTCGGGATCCGGAAATGCGGCATACGAAGAACGGTACCGCTGTGGCCTCGTTCTCGATCGCAGTTGACCGGGATTTCAAGGATAAGCAGTCCGGCGAGAAAGTCACCGATTTTGTGGATATCGTGGCCTGGCGCAGCACAGCGGAATTCGTGGATAAGTATTTCAGCAAGGGCCGGATGGCCGTGGTGGAAGGCCGCCTGCAGATCCGAGACTGGACAGATAAGGACGGCAACAAGCGACGCAGCGCAGAGGTCGTAGCTGACAGCATTTACTTTGGGGATTCCAAGCGCGACGGAGACTCCGGCGGCACATACCACTCTACCGGCAGATCTTCGGGGGTAAATGTCAGCGCAAGCGACTTCACCGACCTGGGTGATGACGATGGCGAGTTACCGTTCTGATGACACAGCGAACCAGATCAAGGCTCGTCTGACGATGGACGAAGTTGTGCGGCACTATGGCTTCGAGCCGAACCGCGCAGGATTTATGCGCTGCCCGTTCCATCAGGGAGATCATACCGCATCGCTGAAGATCTACGCAGGAGACCGCGGCTGGCATTGCTTTGGCTGCAATTCCGGCGGCTCGGTGATCGACTTCGTGATGCGGCTCTACGATATCAATTTCCGGCAGGCCGTTCTGCGCCTGGATCTGGACTTCGGCCTGGGATTGAGCCAGGCTCCCCAGCGCTCCAGGGCAGAACAGTCGGCCATCCTGGAGGCCCGCAGGCGCGAGGCCGAGAGGAGAGCTGCCTTTGAGCGGGAATATCACGAGAAGACGGTGGAGCACCGTTACTGGTGGGAAGTCCTGAAATATTTTGCGCCGACCAAAGAGGATGCCGCCGCCGGCTTCATTCATCCTCTCTACGCCGAAGCGCTGCGCCGTCAGCCGTATCTGGAATACTGGCTGGAAGAAAACCTAGGTAAGGGGGTGATCACGTGAAAGAGCCTACGGTCTGGGAATATGAAAGAGAAGATTTCATGACAACTAAGCCCTACGAGGAGCTTTATCAATTCCATGTGCAGCCATTTGTACATGCCACGCAGATGGAGTCCCTTGCGGCCTACGCTGCCTCAAAAGGATTCCGGGGCTTCAAGTCCATGTACAAAAAATACGTGGAGAGCCTGAAGGCTCAGAGCGGCACCCTCTACATCGAAAACGTTACCCAGTTTACCAATCAGCCGCTGGAACTCAACGCCGGCGAATGGGAAGCCGATGACCTCGGGATTCACAAGAAGAACGGTTTCAATGATGAGATAGCCTGCCCACACCCTATTATGCCGGTGGAGCGACTGGTGAATATTGATACAGGAGAAGAGAAACTGCAGCTGGCATATCGAAAGGGCGCTGTCTGGAGACATCTCATCGTCAGCAAGACCGTCCTGGCCAGCTCCAACAAGGTGACGGATCTGGCAGGCTCCGGCATCGCAGTAAACAGCCAGAACGCCAGGGCATTTATCCAGTATATCTCCGACATGGAAAACCTGAACTACGATCTGATCCCGGAGAAGAAGAGTATCGGGCGCTTCGGCTACATACCAGACGCAGGTTTTTCTCCTTTCGTGGACGGTCTGATCTTCGATGGTGACGCCAATTTTAAGGCGATGTTCCAGACGGTCCGGAGCCGAGGCTCTGAAGCTAAGTGGCTGGAGACGGCCGCTGAGGTACGGAGCATGTCCATCACGGCCCGGATCATTCTGGCTGCCTCTTTTGCCTCTGTGCTGCTGGAGCCTCTGAACTGCCTGCCGTTCTTTGTCCATCTCTGGGGCGTAGATTCTGGCACCGGCAAGACAGTCGCTCTGATGGTGGCTGCCAGCGTGTGGGGAGATCCGGCCGTCGGCGCTTATGTCAAGACCTTTGACGGCACTGTGGTCGGCATGGAAAAAACAGCCGCGTTCTTGAATAATCTCCCATTCTGCCTTGATGAGCTTCAGCTGGCCAAGGACAACAAGGGCCGGACTATGTTCGACGTCTACAAGCTGGCGCAAGGTGTCGGCCGCACCCGCGGCAACCGTGCCGGCGGCGTGGATCTGACGCCCACGTGGAGAAACTGCATCCTGACTACGGGAGAATCCCCTCTGACCGGAACGGCCAGCGGCGCCGGCGCTGTAAACCGCGTCATCGACATCGAATGCAAATCATCCCAGGCTGTCATCAAGGACGGTATGCGCATCTCCAATTCCGTCAAACGCAATTTCGGCTTTGCCGGCCGGAAATTCGTAGATCAGCTTTACCAGCCGGGCGTGGTGGATCAGGTATCAGAGCGGTACCGTGAGCTGTTCCGGATCCTCAGCGACCGTGACACCACCGAGAAACAGGCTATGGCTGCCGCCTCGATCATTCTGGCGGATGAGCTGGCCTGTCAATGGATCTTCTCCGGTACCCAGCAGCCATTGACAATTGAGCAGATATCAGAATTCCTGGCATCCAAAGCGGCGGTGTCCGCCGGTGACCGGGGCTATAAATATCTATGCGACTGGGTCACGCAGAACTCGAACAAGCTGTGTGGCCGGTCTGAGAATCCCAATATAGACGTGCTAGGCGCATTGGAGCCAGGACGGGCATATATCATCCGCTCTGTCTTTGAGCGCATCCTGCAGGACGCCGGATACTCGACAGCGGCCATGATCTCATACCTGAAGCAGGAATCCCTGATTGAGACCCGCGGGCGTGCCAACACCAAGGGGAAGCGTATCAATGGTATCCCCACGGAATGCTTCTGCCTGCGGCTGCCCACCGTGGAGCTGGATGACGAGGAAGATCCGGATGAATTGCCGCTGTAGTGTGGAACATGAGGAACGTGCGTGGAACACAGGTTCCACGGCCCGTAACCCTTGCGCCGCAAGGCTTTCAACCACTTTTTTGGTGGGGTGTGGAACTGTGGAACAAAAAATACAGCATATATAAGAGCGTACATATATATGGACATTTGTTCGAGTAATATATATGTGTAAATTTCGTGGAAGTTTTTGAAAATTTTGTTCCACGGTTCCACGGTTGCCCCGTAACCCTTGCGCCGCAAGGCTTTCAGGTGTGGAACACGAGTTCCACGGTGTTCCACGGTTCCACGTTTTTGGAGGAAATCTATGGAACTGAGAACTTATCAAACCGAGTGTATTGACACGATCGAGGCGCAGCCGCCTGGCGCGTACCTCGCTCAGATGGCAACAGGTCTCGGAAAGACCGTTACCTTTGCAAATCTTCCCAGGCATGGAGGCCGAATGCTGATCCTGTCCCACCGTGAGGAACTGGTGGAGCAGCCCCGTAAATACTTTGATTGCTCCTACGGTATCGAACGTGCCCAGCAGCACAGCCACGGTGAGGAGGTTGTCAGCGCCAGCATTCAAACGCTGGTGCGCCGGCTGGATCAGTTCGATCCGGAGGACTTCCGGCTCATCATCTGCGACGAAGCCCATCATGCGGCCGCCAGTACATACCGGAAGATCTTCGACCACTTCCGGCCGGAGAAGCTGATTGGTTTCACCGCTACCCCGAATCGCGGAGACAAGGTCCGTCTGGACACGGTGTTCAGCAAGATCATTTTTCAGAGAGATCTTCGCTGGGGCGTGCAGAACGGGTACCTCTGCAACATCCATTGCCGCCGGGTGGATATAGGCTTTGACCTCTCTGCAGTCCATACCCGCCGCGGTGACTATGCTCCCGGTGAGTTGGACGAGGCCATGGACGGAACCGCTGATGCCATCGCCGAGGCGTATCGAAGCATGGCGGTAGGCGCCACGCTGATCTTCGCCGTCAGCGTACATCAGGCCGAGGAGATCGCCAAGCGGATCAAGGGTGCCGTGGTAGTCACCGGCGAAACTAAGGATCGAGCGTCCATCATCCAGGCCTTTACCGCCGGCGAGATCCCCTGCATCGTCAACTGCATGGTATTCACCGAGGGAACTGACATTCCCCGCGTCGAGACGGTCATCATCGCCCGCCCTACCCAATCAGAAACACTTTACGCCCAGATGGTAGGCCGCGGCCTTCGGCTCTATCCCGGGAAACAGCAGCTGGAATTGATCGACTGCGTGGGTATTACCGGGAAGACGTCGCTTTGTACGGCCCCGTCTCTGCTCGGCATCGATATGGCGAATGTGCCGAAGCGGAAGGAAACGGACATCGAGGGAGATCTCTTTGAGCTGCCTGAGAAGATCGCAGCGGCATCAGACTCTCCAGAGAGCTGGGTGAAGAACATCCACCTGGTAGATCTGTGGGCACAGGAGCAGAAGTATCAGACCCATGACGTCAACTGGTTCAAGATGCCGGACGGCTCTCTGGTGTGCTCGCTATCCAACAGGCAGCGCATCACGATTCCCTGTCCGGATGCACTTGGTATGGTGAACCTGGCAAGCGGCGCCCGCTGTGGGATGCAGGAAGCACTTGATCTGGCGTACCTCACGCTGATTCGTGACCATCCCAATGATCGGATGTTGTGGGATCTGCAAGCTGTACGGAAATGGGGAAAGTCTCCTGCAACGGCGAAGCAGCTGGAAATCATCAAAAAGCGCTGTAAGGGCTTTGACACCGCCAACCTCAGCAAAGGTGACGCAAGCCAGATTCTGAACAGGCTTCTGAATGAGCCAAAGAAACGGAGGGGCGCATGAAGCTGTATGTATCAAAAGCGGAAGACCGCGATCAGGTCATCGTGATCCTCGCCCGGAATGGGTACACCGTCCGTCAGGGCAAGGAGAAGGATCCAAAGAACAACAAGACCGTGACCTTCGTGGAGGTGATAGAAAATGGCAAGTGAGGCCCAGCATCAGGCTTACGTCATCAAGTGGAGCCAACAACCCTCTATCCGCCGGCAATGGCCGGAGTTGGCCCTGCTCCATCACATACCCAATGGAGGTACCCGCGATCCGGTTGAGGCAAAGCACCTGAAGCAGCAGGGCGTGAAGTCCGGCGTGCCGGATCTGTGCCTGCCGGTACCGCGTGGCCGCTACCACGGCCTGTATATCGAGATGAAGACCGAAAGCGGCCATACCACGGCCGTGCAGGAATGGTGGGGCGAACGCCTTCAGGCGCAGGGCTACGCATGGCGTGTCTGCCACGGCTGGCAGGCTGCTGTAGCACTCCTGGAATGGTATCTGCAGCTATGAGCACCGGGTTCTCATTCCCCTGGGAGAAGGCTGCGATGCGCGGCGAGGAGCTCCCTGATGGCCTGTCCCTGCCGGATCAGATGGCCTATACCGCCCTGCGAAACACTTACCGGGCCTATTACGACAAGACCATTTCCCGCGATGCGGCTGCTGCTGAGAAGCAGCGAATCCGTCTCGCTTGGGAACGAGCCGTCAGCAGAGCAGCGTTTGACCAGAGGCTGACTACCTACCATGTGAAAGTCATCCGGGAGACCGAGGCGGCCAAAAACGCCTTCAGGAAGGATCCGACACCGGCGAATGCGCTGCGGCTCTGCGATGCGATGGACGGCCTTCCACCGCCTGATACGGAAGGGAGCCTAACACCATGAGTGACTACCGGCATTGGACCTCTGACGAAGAAAAATACATCCAAGACCATTGGCGATTACAGACCGACGGCGAAATGGCCGCTGCGTTGGATCGGTCGGAGGGTGCTGTACGCACCAAGCGCCGGGAGCTGCGCTGCTCCCCACAGAAGACTTGGACGCCGGAAGAACTGCAGTACCTGGAAGACCATTGTGGTACCGTGTCGATTCCTGGAATCGCCAAGAAGCTCGGGCGCACGGTAAACGCCATAAAAGTCCGGGTGGCCCGAATGGGGTTGGGTGGGATGCTGAATTCCGGTGACTATGTGACCTTCAACCAGCTGATGCGCGAGCTCACGGATAACGGCCAATCGTACAGCTACCAGATGAAAAGCTGGGTGAAAAACCGGGGAATGCCGATCCATACCAAGCGCGTGAATGCGTGCAGCTTCCGTGTGGTCTATCTGGAGGAATTCTGGGAATGGGCAGAGCATCATCGGAGCTTCATTGACTTTTCCAAGCTGGAGCCCCTGGCGCTGGGCAAGGAACCGGACTGGGTAGCCGAGCAGCGCCGCAAAGATTATCAGTCCTTTGCCCTGCAGCGGAAGGATCCCTGGTCTCCGGACGAAGACAACAACCTGATCCGGCTTCTGAAGCAGCAGAAATACGGATACGCAGAGCTATCCGAAATCCTTCGTCGCTCTGAGGGGGCCATTGTGCGGCGCTGTAGAGATCTAGGGCTGAAGGAGCGGCCGGTGAGAGCGGACCCCCACCGGAAGGGTGGCAGCTGGAGCGATGAACAACACCAGATTCTCGCCGACGGCATCCGCCACGGAGACAGCTACTCCATGATCGGACGTGTGATTGGAAAATCAGAGAAGGCCCTGCGCGGCAAGATATACTTCACCTATCTGACGGAGGATGCTGATAAGGTTCGCGCCATGCTGGGTGATGGGCCGTGGGGACACGGAGCGCCGGAGCCCACCGTACGGCAGGGATTCAGCCTTTCCAAGACAAGAACAGAGGTCCGGAAGAACCTGTCCATCCTCGATGCACTTCTGCGGAAACGCATGAACGATCTCGGCTATGACCCATACTGGCAGCGGTTCATGTGCGCAAATTGGGATCCGGTGAAAGGCTGCTCTGCTGATTGCGCCGACTGCGATTCCTGTACCGAGTTTCAGCGAATACGTCCCCAATATTGCCGGATGTGCGGCGGGGAGTTCCTGGAGCGGAAGGAACAGACTTACTGCCCAAAGTGCCGGGCCATGCGGAAGAAACAAGCCCAAAAGAAATACGCCGTGCTCCACGCTCGGGGCCGGTACTGACCATTTATCTTTGATCCACCACGAAAGGAGACGCAAGATGGCAAAATGTAAAATCTGCGGAAAGGCCGTAGTTACAGCCCATGTATTCCACCGTGAATGCTGGCAGGAGGAGGTAGCGAAGCTCGCACAGGTATTCTGCGATAACTATTGCCGCTGGCCGCGCGAGTGCCCCAACCAGGACGAGCTGGAAGATAAGCATTGCGACAGCTGTGATCTGATCCGCGTCCTGAATCTCGGATTGTGAGGTGCAGTCCATGAGGATAGAAGAATTGATTACGGCCCTTCGTAGGCTGAAAGTAGAGACCGGGAGCCTGCCCTGTCTGGGATGCGGCTATGAGCACGGCTGCTCTCTTCACGGCTGCGTGATTATCAATGAAGCCCTGGAACGGATCACGATGCTGAAGGAGCATTTCAGCGAGGAATCTGCCTTGAAAATGGCGGCACAGGCCTTGGAGACCACGCCTGAAGCGCTTCGCCAGAGTGCGCAGTTCCATGCCGGCAATACGGTGTGGGTGCTCACGAGAGACGAAGACGGTGTGCCAAATGACGTTGACGGCTATATGTTCCTTGCGGTAGCTGGGAATGCAGTCATCGTCACCTCGTTCGTTGATGACCGGGATGACCTGGACAGCACGCTTGCCTATCACATCAGGGAAACTGCCGTGAACTTCGACTCCGATCTGGCTGTGTTTCCGCTCTCTGACTGCTATGCGGTCTATGAAGAAGCCCATGCTGCGTTGGATACGGAAACTGAAGGCCGCAGCTGAAGGAGGAAGTCATGAATATCACTATTGCTTCAAAGCTCATGGAGCTGTACGCAGCCTGCCCCAAATGCGGCTGCGAGGTCATTGGGAACGGGAAAGGCTTGCTGGAATGTGATACCGCCGCCGGCTTCTTCAAGCGTTCCTGTGGCTGCGGCTGGCATGTCGAGGTCACGGAGGGGATCACAGCGGGATCTCTGACCGAGGATCCTCCGGAGCTGCCGGCCGAGGATGAGGATGGGGATGAGCCTGAGCCCATGACCTTTGCCGATTCGGAACCCGAGCCGACGCCCGAGCCCATTTCTGAACCTGAGCCTGTGCTGGAGCCAGAGAAGATCAGGCCATGGAATGGGTTCGTACATATCCGTTGCGAGGCTTGCCACAAGGAATCCACAACCTGTCTGAGGACGCCGACCAACACCTACATCTGCAAGGAATGCGGGCATGAGATGCCGCTTCCCAAGGCGTACCGTGCCTACACCAGATGCGAGTGTGGCCAGAAAGGGGCCTATCTCACCAATGTCACGGATTGGGCCTTCGACATTCCCTGCGTCCGCTGCGGCGCACCGAATACCGTGACCTATAACCCGGGGCGGGACTGCTACGGCCCCGTCGGCAGCACCCATCGCAAGACCAAACCAAGAAAGAAGAAGTGAGGCGAACTGTATGAGTGAACAGAAAGATTTACAGGAGCAGCTGCTCTTGAGGGCGCAGGAGTGCCGGAAATCGGTGCTGGTGATCACCACGAACGGTTTCCAGATGCGTGGCATCATCACCGGTTCTGACCGTTTTGTCATCGCTCTGAAGGGCGATGGGAGGCTGCAAATGGTTTATAAGCACGCGATCTCCACGATCGTGCTGACGGAGGAACAGTTATGAAGCGTGAGACTTACCAGCGGGGGCTGCCCGGCGTCAAGTGGGGCATCTGGAATTGCCAGAGAAAGTGCTTCCAATTCAGCATCTGTGAGGATACGCCCATGCTGGCAGAGGCGAGACTGCACCAGAAGATCGGCGATGATGCGCGAAAGTGGCGCTTCGAGCCCCGCCAGCTTCCGGGCAAATACGCAACTTTTTCACCTGTTTTATAATATCCGTTTTCGCCCCCATTTTTATGCCCGAAAACCGAATATGCCGGAATGACCGTCAAACCATTGCAGGGACTATATTCCCAGACTGCTGAATCACCAGTTTTTTACCTAAGTTATAGAAACCTACGGTAAAACTTTTTTGACACCCAACAGATTTCATAACTTTTTGAGCGAAAAAACATTCAGCAGCTAATTTGTTTCTCTGTTGGGCCAGGCCCTTGCGACAGTAAGGCCCCAGGCTCTGAGCCGGATACATGACCTGTCTACTATGTATACCCAACAGACGGGCGCCGAAATAGTGTCTTACGCCGGCCACGGCGGAAGCACTTTTTCGGCGCCACACGGCTGCAGACTGACCATGCACAAAACACCCAGACAGTTTTGCGCTGCCAGATCACTACCTGAATCTGCCGCCCCATTGCCGGGGCAGTCGGCCGCTGTAAAATCACTACCGATTTCTGTACCCCCGCCGAAACACTTTTTGGTAGTCTGCTCCGACTCAAAAAGACCCTGCTTTAGGAAGCCACCGGATCCATACCGGAATATGTGGCCCCTGTGCCTGGTTTTCAGACGCCCTCAAATTGATACCATTTTTCGGGCGCGGTTTTTATGAGATTCTGGTATCCCTTTTTTCCATCATTTTCGCCATGGAGGTATGTATGAGCACGCTGAAGGAGATGGCCCACGAATACAAGGTCGCCGCCGCCAAGCTGGCTATGGCCATTGAGCGGCATAAGAAAGAGGGCAATCTGACGCCGGATGAATTGAATTCGCTTCGGGCGGCATTAAGGGATACCCGTGCCACAGCACATCTTCTGTCCGGCTATTACGATACACCTCGCCAGGATGACGGCCTTACGCTGCTGGGCATGACCGCAAGGAGGACGCGCGATGACCATTGATGAACTGAAAGCCAGGAAGCGGGAACTGATGGCCCGGAAGAAGTACGAGCTGGAGCTGCAGGAACGCGGCGAGGGTGACAACTTCGCCTTGTTCATGGTGAATGAGGAGCTGCTTGACGTCAACGCCCAACTGCGTGCCATAGTTCCGGCCGGGAAGAGAGTGCAATTCGGTCGCAAAGGACGTGCTTCGTCCAGTCTGGACGCTTATGCGCAAAACTCCGGTGACCGGCAGCAATTCATCAAATGGGCCAGGGCCGATGTGGATGACGCTGCTGAAGAGGCCAGAGCTGAACTCAGGAAGCTACACGGTGGGATGAAGTCCGTCACCGGCCGTCAGCGGGAGATCCTTCTTCTGTACGCCGATGGGCTTACGGAGACAGCCATCGGTGCTAAGCTGGGCGTACATAAATCCACCGTCTGCCGGACGTTGAAACGGGCGAAGAAGAATGTTGCCAGCGTCGTTGAAACCCAGCAGAAAGTTGAAGCGCTGCGGGATGGGAACCGACTGGACATGACAGATCCGGGTGTTGTCAAGCTGCTAATGGGCGCGCTGACCACACACCAGGCCACATGTTTTTACCTGTACTATGCAGAATGGCTGACGATCCGTCAGATTGGGGGCTTGCTGAACGTAGATCACTCTACCATCTGCAGGACAATTAAGCGGGCCGTCGCACGGCTCAACGATGTTCTGGGCGGAGTCGTAGATATCCTCGACAACATTGAGGGCATGGATGACGTGCTGTTCGTCATCTATTGCGGTTTAAGCGAAAAAGACGATGAGCTGCCGCCTGCGGTCCGCGACATTCTGCCGAGGAAATCACTCAGAGAACACCCTTGCCAGAGTAACAAGGAGAGGGGCCAGTCCGTAGTGCCGGAGTTCCAGATTCGGGGGGAATCCTGGTACACGGCGCGGATCGGTAGAGTTGGATCAGCACGGCTATCTGTATCAGGAGCTGTATGAGCGGTACCGAAACGTCTCAGAACAGCGCGCCGATAAATGGTCGCATCCTATTGCACGGTTGCTGGTGAAGGTGTTCCAGACTTTGTCGTGGCCGTTCAAATACTGGGGCCGAGGAGTGAAATAGCTGTGGTGCAGGAAAACGGCTTTCCCAGAAGGTTGCAGACGCTACGAGAAAAGCGGCGTCTGAGCCGGCGCACGTTGGCCGAGCTGTGCGGCCTGAGCGGAAATATGATTGGCATGTATGAGCGTGGGGAAAAGGCTCCATCTGTTGATGCTCTGGTTCGTCTGGCTGACTATTTTGGGGTGTCAACCGACTATCTTCTCGGCAGAAAAAATTTTTCAAGTGAACACCCACGGTGTGACTGAGGCTCAAAAACTGTGTTATGGTTTTATTGGGCCGATGTATGAGATCCATAGGATGCCTCCTTTCTAACCCGCCGACGCGCTGAGGCGGGCAGAGTATCAGCGCATCAGACATGAGGCCAGACCTTCGGGGGAAGGGTCTGGCCTTGATGCCTGTTAGGAGATGGTTAAATGCTGAAATCGTGTAAGTATTGCGGGCGGATCCATCCGAGAGGATACATCTGCCCTAAGAAGCCGAAGCAGGCGAAGCACCGCAACAGTAAGACGTCTGGATTCCGCAAGACGCATACCTGGCAGAAAAAGCGGGAACAGATCGTACGGCGTGACTTCCATCTTTGCAGGGTTTGCAATGAGGGAAGCTACGGTGTCTTCGGAGTGCCAGGGCTGGATCAGGAGCTGTCGGTGCATCATATTGAACCGCTGGAAGAGAGATTCGACCTGCGGCTTGATGATGGGAACCTTCTGACCTGCTGCAGCAGGCATCATCGCATGGCTGATGACGGGGACATCCCGAGAGACTACCTCCACGAGCTTGCGGAGGCATCCCCCCGGTGGGATTGAGATCTCTCGGTGGATCCGTGTCAAGACCAACAGCAGCCCTCTGGGCACGACAAATTTTAGAAACGGGGAATTGCCATGCGGCCGGAGACGCTGCGGCAGGGCGCACAGCGAATCTGGAAGGGAGGCAGCACGGTGGGAAGACCAAGCAAATCAGTTCGGGTGAAGACCGGCGCGATCGCCGGCGACGATGCGGCGATCCGGCGGGACGTTGAGGATAAGTTGCGCGGTGAGAATGTACCTCCGGAGCCGCCTGCGGACCTGACCGATGGGCAGAGTGAGATCTTTCAGTTTATCGTGAACGGTCTGGTTGCCAGTGACATTCTCGGCCAGCTGGACGTATTTGTGCTGGAGAGCACAGCCATCGCTATTGACCGGCTGCGCTATATCAACGGCCTGATCGATGCTGACCCGGGGCTCGTCATGCACACCAGTCTGCAGAATGCCCGGGCCAAGTACCAGAGCGATCTGTGGCGGGGCTGCAATGAGCTTTGCCTCTCTCCGCAGGCCCGCGCCAAAATTGGCAGTCTTGCCGCGCAGAAACAGAAGGAGAAAAAGGACCCCCTGCTGGCGGCCCTGAGCGATGATGATTAAAGACAGCCGCGCTTACCGGTACGCCAAGTGGTGTGCGCAGCGCAGCAATCGGAAGGTCGGTAAGTATGTAAAGCTCCAGGCGAATAAGTGGCTGAAGATCGCGGACGGGAAGCATAAGGAAGCCTACATCAGTGAGAAGGCCTATCGGAAGATATGCAAACTTCTGAAGCTGATGGTGCACCCGGATCTCCACTGCTCCATGTATGACGGCCTTGAAGATTATGCCTGGTTCCTGATCGTGGCCGTATTCTGTACGCGGCGGCGTGAGGACGACCGGCGCTTCTATCAGACCGCTGTTCTCGAGATCGCCCGAAAGAACTTCAAGACCTTCAACTCCGCAATCATCTTCATTCTGGGGATGCTGACGGAGCCCCGCTTCTCCCGTTTCTTCTCTGTAGCGCCGGACTTCAAGCTGTCCTCGGAGCTGCGGCTGGCCGTGCGCAAGATCATCAAGGTCTCGCCGGCACTGACGAAGTATTTCAAGATCAACAGGGATCTGATCACCTGCCTGATCAACGAGATTGAATATACACCCCTCGCATATTCCAACGACGGCATGGACGGCCGTCTGGCAAATATCTTCCTGGCGGACGAGGCCGGCGCGCTGGACAGCTATCCGGTGGAGGCCATGCGATCTTCTCAGATCACCCTCGTCAACAAGCTGGGCATTATCATTTCCACGCAGTACCCCAACGACAATAACGTGATGATCGATGAGATCGACATTGCGAAAAAGGTCCTGGATGGATTGCTGGAGAAGGAAAATGTCTTCGCATTGCTCTACGAGCCGGACGATGCGCTCCGGAAGCGGTGGGAGACGGATGACCTGGTGATCTACCAGGCCAATCCCGTGGCCGTGAACAACAAAGAGGTTTTTGACTCCATCAAGGATCTCCGAACCATGGCCATTCTCTATGAGAACAAGCGGGAGAATTTCCTCTGCAAGCACTGCAACATCATGTATAAGGGCCTGGGCGTCGAGGGCTATATCGACGTGCAAAAGGTCAGGCGGTGCAGGGTGGCAGAGGATTTGGACTTCTGGCGTGGCCGCCGGGTGTGGGTGGGGCTCGACCTCTCCCAATCGGACGATAACACGTCCGTGGCTATGGTGACGGAAGCGGACGGCATGATCCACGCCAAGGTGTGGGGCATCCTGCCGAAAGATCGCATCGAGATCAAAACCAAGAAGGAAAATGTGGACTACCGGAAGCTGATCGCCGCCGGCAGCTGCTTTGCTGAGGGCGAGGAGGTCATCGACTACGGCTTTGTGGAACGCTGGATCCTCGGCCTTGAGGAGAAATACGGCGTCGAGGTCATGCAGGTAGGCTATGACCGCTACAATGCCATCTCCACCGTGCAGAAGCTGGAGGCGAACAGCATGGAATGCGTAGAGGTCAAGCAGCACTCCTCTGTGCTGCACCCACCCACCAAGCTGCTTCGTGAGGCGATCCTGAAGAAGGAATTTGCCTACGACGAGAACCGGCTGCTGGAAATCAACTTCCAGAATGCACGGTGCACAGAGGATACGAACCTGAATAAATACGTGAACAAGAAGAGGTCTGCCGGCAAGGTGGATATGGTCGTTTCCACCATCATTGCCGTATATCTGATGCAGCAGGCCATGCTGGACAACAGCGAGCTGGACTGGGGCATCCAGGTAATTTGAGGCGAGGTGAGAACGATCGGACTCTTAGATTGGTTTAGAACAGAACGCCGCTCACAGGAGCAGACGCTGGACGGTTCCCAGCTGGACACGGCCCTCCGTGCGGCGCTGGGCGGCAGCGCGGTGACAGTGCGCTCCGTTTTGAATATCCCTGCCGTAAGCGGCAGCGTCGGCTTTATCGCCGGCACGGTGGCCTCACTGCCCATCCGGCTTTACCGGAATGAGAATGGGCGATCCGAGGAGGTCACAGACGATTACCGCCTGCGGCTTCTGAATGAGGAAACCGGCGATCTGCTGGATGCCTTCCAATGGAAATGCACCCTCGTGCGGGACTATCTGCTCCCCGGCAACGGCTACACCTATGTGGACTGGGTCAGCAACCGCATTGACGGCCTGTATTATGTGGATCCGATGCAGGTCAGCGCAGAGATCGGCGCCGACCCCATCTTCAAGACAGCGCGTTTTTTATCGGCGGCCGCAGCTATCGTGACTACGAGATCATGCGCATACTGCGGAACACCCGGGACGGCGTCACCGGCTCCGGCCTCGTAGCAGAGAGCCCAATCCAGCTGGAAACCATGTTGAACGCACTCAAGTATGAGAACCGCATGGTAAAGACCGGCGCAAAGAAGGGCTTCCTGAAGGTCGAAAAGGACAAGAAAGTCTCGCAGACGGTGCTGGATCAGCTCCGGAACAGCTGGCGGAAGATGTACGGGCCTGATTCGGAAGAAACCACGGTCATCCTGAATGACGGTGTGGACTTCAAGGATGCCGGCCAGACCGCCGTTGAGACCCAGCTCAACGAGAACAAGCAGACCAACGCCCACGAGATCTACCGCATTTTCAACATCGCTCCGACAATCCTGGAAGGGGATGCGACAGCAGAGGATCTGAAGAACACGGTACGGTTCGCCATTTCGCCGGTGGTGAAGGCTCTGCAGCTGGCCATCAACCGCTTCTGCCTGCTGGAGGCTGAGAAGGGCGTTCTGGCCTTCGAGATCGACATGGATGCGCTGGACGGCACGGATATGCTCGCCCGGTATCAGGCTTACGAAGTGGCCATCCGGAACGGCTGGATGCAGCTGGATGAGGTTCGCTACGACGAGGGGCGCAACCCGCTGGGTCTGAAATTCATTCGCCTTGGTCTGGATACGGTCATTTACGATCCGGAATCCAGAATGATCTATACGCCCAACACCAAGGAATGGGCATCAATTGACCAGAAAGGAGGAGGTGAGCCGATTGCAGGTAGAGATCCGAGCGGATAAAAAAAGCATGACTGTTGGCGGCTATGTCAATGTGGTGGGCCGCGATTCCCGTGTGCTGCACGATAAAACGGGGCCGTATGTTGAGCAGATCATGCCCGGAGCATTCAAGAAAGCTCTGGCCGCAGACAGCAAGGTGGAACTGCGCTTCAACCACAAGAAGATCCTCGACAGCGAAGATCTGGAGCTCCGGGAGGATAACATCGGGCTGAGGGCTCACGCTGTCGTAACTGACAGCGAGGTCATTGCCGCCGCCGAGCAGAAAGAACTGCGAGGCTGGTCTTTCGGTTTTGTGAAGCAGAAGGATCATTGGAAAACCGATGAAGAAGGCACCCGCCGCCGCTTCGTGGACGAACTGGAACTGAGGGAAGTCTCCATCCTGGATAAGACGCCGGCCTACATTGCCACCAGCATTGAGACCCGCGACGATGATGAAATCCTTGTCGAGTTCCGCGCCGATCAGCCGCTGGAGGACGGCGTGGATTACATCCGTCAGACCGAAAGCACCACAGAAACCAAAACCACTACCCTGACGCCTGGGGATGAGAGCGTTATGTTCTGCGCCCAGAAGACCGTAGAAATCTACAAAATGAGAAGGAGAATGTGATTATGCCTTTCAACCTGAAAAAGCTGACCGAACGCCGTGTCGAGCTGATGACTCAGCTGGAAAACATGGTGAAGAACTGCGAGACCGAAACCCGCGCCTTCAACGAGGAGGAGCAGACCCGGTACAACAAAATCCTGGCCGAGGTTCGTTCCATTGACACCACTCTGGACGCTGCTGACCAGGGCGCCGCTCTGCAGCAGATGGAACGCCGCGCCGCCGGCGGCCAGGAGGAGCCCCGTTCCCAGGAGGAGCTGGAAACCCGCGCCTTTGAGTGCTATATCCGCGGTATCGCCCCCGATGTGGAGACCCGTGCGGCAACCAACATGACCGTCGGGGACAATGGCGCAGTCATTCCTACCTCCATCGCCAACAAGATCATCGAGATGGTCAAGGAGATCTCTCCCCTGTACCACCTCTCTACCCATTACGACGTGGGCGGCACCCTGACCATCCCCAGCTATGACGAATCCACCCAGAAGATCACGATGGCTTACGCCACCGAGTTCACGGCGCTGACTTCCAGCTCTGGCAAGTTCACCAGCATCTCTCTGGGCGGTTTTCTGGCCGGTGCTCTGACCAAGATCTCCATGTCCCTGATCAACAACAGCAAGTTCGACATCGTGTCCTATGTCATCCGCAAGATGGCCGAGGCTGTGTCCGAGTGGCTTGAGAACGAGCTGATCAACGGTACGGACGGCAAGATCGAGGGCGTGTCCAAGGTCACTGCCGCCGTGACGGCCGCTGCTGCTACCGCCATCACCGCCGACGAACTGATCGACCTGCAGGAGAGCATCCCCGACAAGCTGCAGCCCGGCTGCATCTGGGTGATGAGCCGCGCGACCCGCACCGCCATCCGCAAGCTGAAGGATGGTGAGGGCAACTACCTGCTGAACAAGGATGCCACCGCCAAATGGGGCTACAGCCTGTTCGGCCACGATGTGTATGTCTCTCAGAGCATGCCGGACATGGCCGCGGGGAAGCGCGCGGTGCTGTACCTTGACCCCACCGGCCTTGCCGTGAAGGTTGCCGAAAACCCCAGCGTGCAGGTTCTGCGCGAAAAGTTCGCCGATGAGCACGCTGTAGGCGTGATCTGCTGGATGGAGGTTGACTCCAAGGTGGAGAACAAGCAGAAGATCGCCGTGCTGGATATGAAGGCAACCGTGACCCCTGGCGGTTAAGGGGGAAGCAGCCATGAAGGTAAAAGCAACTACGAATTTTGCCGGTGAGATCTGCATGGCGAAGGGTGATGTCCGTGACGTTCCGGAGAGCGTCGCGGCTCCCCTCCTGGAGTGCGGTTATCTGGAAGCTCTGGAGCCCGTTCAGACTTCAGAGCAGAAGGATGAGCAGGATTCCGAGACGGAAGCCACGCAGGAGTCGGAGACGGAAACCACGCAGAAACCGGAAACGGAGACGAAGAAAACCAAGCGGGCCAAGGCCAAAACGGAGGGCTGATGTATGAGACCTTGTGATCTGATGCCTGCGGACATCGCTCTGTTCTCCAGAAAGATCCTCAACACGGCCGAGTTTGACGAGCTCTCTGTTCTGGAGCAGCGGGAATGCGAGGATGCACTCGCTGCTGCGAAAGCGGCAGCCGCCGCTTATACCGGACTCGACATCGAGGCCACAGAGCAGGAAGATCTCGCTTATGCGGTGAAGGTTCTGGCGGCAGAAATGATCGACAACCACCAGATCACAACGCAGTACACCGGCAAAAATCCGGTTGCCATGCAGATCATGGATCTGCACAGCACCAACCTGCTGCCCAGCGTAGAGGAGTGATCGGATGCAGGACCACCTTTCTTCCGCTCTGCGGGATAAAATCGAGATCCTGACGCTGATTCAGGATGATGAGACCGGTAATATGGCCTGGGCACCCAGCCGAAAGCGCTGGGGCTCAGTTGAGATCGACCGGCAGAGGAACCTTTTTTCCATCGTGGGCGTCGGTTCCCAGGGGGCGACGATCATAATCCGACCGGATCCGCTGCTGACGCTGCACCAGGCCATCCGATGGAACGGTGAGTTCCTGCATCTAACGTCTATCACGCTGGCTCCGGAACGGGACCGGCAGGAGATCAAAGCAGCCATCTGCCATCCGGTGACTCTGACGGCAAAGCCGCAGGCCCGGACCGGCAGGGACACGATGAATCGACCGACTGTGGTGCAGCAGGCAACATTCTCCTTCCCAGGAATCCTGACAGAACGGTATTTCAACAGCGAAGAGGACGAAGTCTTCCGCAGGAGCACTCTGGAACGTGTCCTCGTGGTCCCCAAAGCCATTGTGCTGCGTGTCGGAGACCTTGTTCAGCTGGGAGATACCGCACCGTACACCGTCCTACAGCGCATGGATCTGGAATTCTACAAGAATGAATACGTGCTTGAACGCCGGGAGGATGTCTGATGCAGTCTCTGGAAATAGACGGTCTGAAGGAAGTCATCCAGACGCTGGAAACCACGCCGGAAGTCATCCGGCAGGCTCGGGCAGAGTTCTTTGATGAGGCTGGCGAGGTGCTGCTGGAAGCCGTTCAGCGGCACATCGGTGGGAGCGGCCGTGTTGCCGGCGTACAGGAGTCACACGTCGGTAGCGGGAAAGGCTATGTAGCCGTCCGGCCTATGGCAAAGACTAACCTGGATGGCTACGCAGCGGGTTATATTACCAATGCGCTGGAAAACGGCCATGCTGTAAGACCTGCCTCCGGAAAAGCCAAAAAGAAACGGCGATCCCGGGCAAAGGCGAACCGCGTCCAGGGTAAATATATGTACCGCAACACCGGCCAGCAGGAAGCGAAACGTGCCGCCGAAGAGGGTGCTCGTATCATCGAGGCCAAGATACTTGCCCACATGGAGGGAAGAAGCGTATGACCAAAACCGAGATCCTGGACGCCATCAATCTGCTGTTGGTGTCTAAATGGCCTGACCGCACGGTTTATGTGGATGTATGCCCAGTAGACTTCAACCGCCCTTCCTTCTGGCTTACGGTGGAGAAATACGATCTGACTGACGGCAATCGCTTTCTGATCCGTCATGACCTGCAGATCCGCCTGACGCTTTATGATGAGCTGGACGAGCACTACGATGCGTCCTGGTACCGGCTTTCCCAGGATACGGACGCAGTCACGGAGCTGCTCATTCGGGGCTGGATGGTAGGCCACCGGCATCTGAAGCCGCTTTTGAAGGTGCTGCCCCGGGATCCAGACCGGGCGTATGTGCAAATCAATCTGTCCTGGATGGACAACCGCCCCGGGCTCGATACCGGAGCATCCACCCCCGCCGCAGACGCTTATTCCGTCACGGTTCGGGGAGACATCAACTGAGAGGAGCGATACAATGGGACTTCCCGAACTTACTTTTTCTCTGAAAAAGGCTGCTGACAATGTGGCCACGCGCGTGTCCTCCGGCATCGTTGCCATGATCCTGCGTGATGCCAAGGCCAACGGCCTTCATACCATCAACCGCGAAAGCGACATCCCCAGCGAGCTGGGCGCTGCCAACATTGCCGCCATCAAGCGCGCGATGCTGGGCTACATTACCAAGCCGACCACGCTCTATGTTAGCGTGATCGGTGCAGATGCCGACATCAAAACTGGCTTTCAGGCTCTGGCCGTTCACAGTTACGATTATCTGGTCGGCCCCGTGGACATTGCCTCTGCTGACGCGACCGCTCTGGCCGCACAGGTCAAGGCGCAGCGGACAAAGCGCTATGTGGGCAAGGTGATCCTTCCTAACGTGGCCGCCGATGATGAAGGCGTGATCAACTTTGTTTCGAGCGGCATCAAGGTCGGCGAGGGGACATTCACGGCCGCCCAGTACGCCGGCCGCATCGCCGGCGTTCTGGCAGGCACGCCTGCTTATTGCAGCGCCACCTATGCGGCTCTGCCGGAGGTGACCGGTGTGGATACGTTGGCAGATCCCGATAGTGCTGTGGACGCCGGCAAACTGTTTCTGATCGACGATGGCCGACAGGTGAAGCTGAGCCGTGCGGTAACGAGTAAGACCACTCTGGCCGAGGATGACCCTGACATGCTGAAGAAGATCAAGCTCGTGGCTGCGCTGGATCTGATCCGCTATTATGCCATCACCACCGTTGAGGACGAATATCTGGGCAAGTGCGCCAACACCTATGACAACAAGTGCATCCTGCTGGTGGCCTTCTCTGACTTCTTCGCCTCTCTGGAGGCGCAAAACGTCATCCAGGAGGGCAGCTCCGGCGCTGAGCTGGACGCCGATGCAATCCGCACTTATCTGCTGGGGATCGCAGAAGAAGCCGGAGACACCGAGGAAATTGCTCGCATCAAAGCTCTGACCGACGAAGCCCTCCGCAAAGAGGATACCGGCAGCCACGTATTCCTCTATCTGTACGGCCATGTGCTGGATGCGATGGAGGACTTCCATATCACGCTGGAAGCACAGTAAGGAGGGAGAACGATGTCTGATATTCTGAATGCTGCGGAAGTACGCAGCGGTACCTGGGGTGAGCTCTGGCTGGACGGCGAGCAGGTTGCCGAGTGCTACGGCTGCCAGATCAAGGTCAACAAGACCAAGGATGACGTGACACGCTGCCGCACGCTGGTGGCGGGCAAGAAGATGACCGCCGTGTCCATCACCGGCACCATTCGCATCTATAACGCAACCAGCCGTCTAATCAAGCTGGAAGCGGAGGCCCTGAAGCAGGGCAAGGATCTGCGCCACACCATCATCAGCAACCTGGATGATCCTGACAATGCCGATAACCAGCGCATTGCCGTCAAGGGTGTTTCCTTCGATGACCTGACGCTGGCTGACTGGCAGGCCGCCCAGCTGGGCCAGATCGAAGCACCCTTCACCGCCGAGGATTATACCGTGATGGATTCCTGAAAAAGCGGCCTCGTCCTCAGAGATGAGGGCGGGGCCGTTCTCAATTATGGAGGTTACACTATGGCAACTGAGATGACAAAGACCGCCGCACAGCCTTCCGTGCTGGATCTGCTGCTGAGCGGCGATATCCCCAACGTGGAAAAGGAACTGCCCACCGCCGCCTACAAGATCGACCGGCTGAGCGATCTTGCCGGGCACGATGTGGTGTTCAAGTTGAAGGCGCTGCCTTACGGTAAGGTGCACGACATTGAACGGTTTACCCAGGATACGGAGGTCCATATCCTATTGGCTGGCTGCGTGGAGCCCAATCTGAAGGACGAGCGGCTGCTGGAGAAGTTCGGCGGCGCCACGCCGGCAGATGCGGTCAAGAAAATGCTGTTGGCCGGTGAGATCACCGATCTTGCCCAGGTCATCGAACGGTTGAGCGGATACCGCCGCCTGACCATCACCGAAGTAAAAAACGTCTGACGGACGGCAGCGACCCGGAATTAGGCTTGCTATACTACCTGTTTTCTGCTCACCATTGGGGCCTCGGAGATCTCCGGGCACTCTGGGAAGGCGGCACAGGTTGGCATGACCTAATCCTGGCGATGTCGTCCTATGAGGCGAATCAGCGCCGACCACAGCCTGTTGGCAAGAAACAGCGCACGGTGCAATCTACGAAGCGGAAGAAAAAATAAAACCGCTTCCCGAAGGAAGCGGTATAAATTCGGTTTACAGCCAAGAAATCGCCCCTGCCAACATCAGGAGCAACGAGGGGCACAGGCAACCCATGCACAACCAGAAGTTCCGATCCAGCTGGCGAGAGGACCTGACGCCGTCGATATATTCAAATTTATGCTCGGAAAACCAGCGGATACCAAAAACGCACCCGGGGATAAAAAGAAGTAAACCAAACACGAGCATACAATTCACCTCGTTTTCATTATAGCAAAGGCCTCAAAAATGTCAAGAAAGGGGGAGGAAATATGCCTGAGACATCTATTGTTGTCAAGTCTACGGATCGTTATTCGGATGCGATCAAGAAAATGTCCAGCGTGACGAAGTCCTTCAGCAAGGACGTGGACAAGTTGGAGGATACGCTGTACGCGCTGAATAAAAATAAAATCACCATGAAGATGGATCTCAGCAAAGCCAAATCAGAGCTGAAAGCTGCTGAGAAACAGTTCGATCTGACGCACTCGGCCGCAGATGGCCTGAAGCTGGAACTGGCGCAGGCCAACTACGACAACATGGTTCGCAATCTGAAAGCCGTGACCAGCGCGGCCAGGGAGACAGAAAAGGCCATCTCCAAGGCCGAAAACTCTGCAGACAGCGGTGGCGGGGGCACGAGCTTCGGCAAAAGCGTGATCAATGCTCTCGCAGTCAGCGGCATAGGCGACGCCGCCAAGCAGATCCTGTCCCAGGGGGCAAATGCTATTGCAGGAAGCGCCCTCGGCGATGATGGGGGCTCCATGTTTTCCAGCGCACTGTCTACGGCTGCGACAGGTGCTTCTGCCGGCTTCATGGTTGGTGGGCCGGCCGGAGCGGCGATCGGTGCAGCTATCGGGACGGGCGTTGGTCTGGTATCTGGCGGGATCCAGATTTTTGAAAAGCGTGACGATGCTTACAAAGACTGGTATGCAGGGCTGTACGAAAATGCTGGCGCAACTACCGATACAGGCCTTTCCTCCGGCAGCACGATCGCAGGCTCCCGTGAGCAGACGCAGATGGCTTTTGCCCAGAAGCTGGGTGGTGACGAGGCCGCAAACGCCTATCTGGATCGTGTCAAGGCCATGGCAACGTCCACCAACTATTCTTACGACGAGATCACAGGGTATTCCAAGCTTCTGCTGAATACCTACGACGCGGAGAAAACACTGGGTGTGCTCCAGACGCTGTCGGATGCCTCTGCCGGCCTGAATCTGGGTTCCTCTGACGTCAAGATGTTCATCTCCGGCCTGAGCCGCATGCGAACCTCGGGAAAGGCAACGACGGAGTATCTGAATTACTTCTCCGAGCGCGGCGTAGACGTCTATCAGGCTCTGGCCAATTCCACGGGCAAGGATAAGTCAAAGATCCCCGAGATGGTGATCAAGGGAAAGATCAGCGGTGCAGATGCCGCTGAGGCTATCCTGACATACATCAACGAGACCTATGGCGGCCTGTCGGATAAGCTGGCCACCAGCTATGACGCCTTGACGGATAACCTGAGCGACGTTCAGGCCGACATCGATTCGGCTATGGGCGAGGGCTACAACGAAGAGAGGTCAAAGAGCATAGCCGCCCAGATCGAGAGCTATGGCGGTGAGCTGGGTGATGCTCTTCAGGAGGCCAATAAGGCAATCGGCGCAGGCCGAGCCGCTTTGGAAAACCTTGCGGATCAATATACCGAGGAAGCTCTTTCAGCGGTGCTCACCGGCAAGGAAACCGCGCTGGATTGGAGCGACGGTAACGCAGAACGCCTTCAGGAGCTGGCCGGGCTGTACCAGCAGGCTATGGAAGACTATAACAACGGGAACACGCAGGCGGGCACGCTGGTGGAGACCTATCTGGAGGAAGCACGCGCCTTGGCTGAGGCGCAGTATGATTCCAGCGAGGCAGTCCGCGCCCAGACCGACGCAGAAAACGACATGATTACTGCGATTCGGGAGAACACCGCAGCACTGGGCGGCTGGAAAGCGCAGTATGACCTGTCGCAGAATCTTACGAAGGGCCGTGCGGCAACATGGACGGCCACCACACAGACCACGGGCACGTCTTCGGGTACAAATACGATGATTGCCAATGGCTACGGTTACGCCAATGTTGTCCCGCGCAATGCCATCGGCTACGCTGTGGGCATTGACTATGTACCCTATGACAATTTCCCTGCGTTGCTCCACCAGGGCGAGCAGGTGCTGACTGCCGAGGAGGCGCGAAGCGGGAATGGCGGCTCCGGCGGCGTGCAGATCATTATGAATGGCGTGACTATCCGGGAGGACGCCGACATTGACCGCGTGGCTGCGGCACTGCTCCAGAAGATGGAGCTGGCCGGAATGAGGGGGTGAGCCGGTGCAGATCTGTTTTATTCGTGACAGCGTCTCTCTGGTCATGCCGGTAACGCCGGACACCTACCAATGGACGGTGGGCAAACGCATCGAGACCATCAACATCAATGCGCTGGGGGACGTCTATCGCCCCGGCGGCATGACGCGATTCTCCGGCAACCTGGACTTCCTGCTCCCGGCGCAGGATTATCCGTGGATGGAGGCGGGCTCCCACGCAGAGCCTCAGTATTATCTGGACTACCTCAACGCCTGGGCTGCCGACGGGAAGGTCATCCGTATGGTGATCACCGGGACAGAGATCAACACCCTGATCTACATCGAGGACGTCACGCAGAGCGAGAAAGATGGTACTGGTGACCGCTATGTTACCGTGGCTATCCGTGAATACTGCGACCTGGAGGCAAAGGAAGTGGCCGCGGCTGGCGGCACCCAGAACAACGGTCGGGCAAACGATGCCTCCTCCTCCAGAAAAACGCAGTCATATACAATCGTCTCCGGAGACACCCTCTCGGTGATCTGCCGCCGGTATTACGGTAAATCTTCCGCAAAGTACTACAACGCTCTGGCCAAATATAACGGGATCAAAAATCCACATCTGATCTATCCCGGTGTGACGATACAGGTTCCGTCCGAGACGGTTTTGCTGGGGGGGATCCGCATGATGATCTATCTGACCAAATCCAAGTCCGGTACCCGGGACATCACGGATATCCTGACGTATTGGACATGGTCGGGCGATAAGTCTACCATCAGCCGACAGCTGACCGGCGAGGTAGCTTACATCGAAAACAGCCAGCTTCCGGTACCGGAGATCGGTGACCTGGTCACGATGACCGACGGTGGCGAGAAGAAGTTTGTAGGCATTGTGCTGCAGAGAAGCCTCGGCTCGGAAGACAGTACCATGGCCTTCACCGCCTTTGACTACGGCTATTATCTGCAGCGCAATGACGGCACCTACAAATTCACCGGCGCAACGCCGGAGGAGATGACTCGTTTGGCCTGCGCCGACCGAGGGATCCCCATTGCGCAGATGCCACACACAGGCATTCCGCTCCGGAGAAAATTTACCGGCGTGAAGCTGAACCAGCTGATCACCACCGCATGGACACTGGCCAGCGAGAAGAACGGGAAGGTCTATGCGATCCGTTATACCCCTGCCGGCCTGCTGGTGAAGGAGCGCACCGTCAGCACGTCCAGTCTGGTCCTGAAGGCTGCATCCAACCTGATGAACGCCACCACGAAGGAAGATGCGACCCAAATGGTCAACAGCGTGGCCATCTACGACCAGAACGGTAACTTTCTGCGGAGAATGGGTGACAGCGAGGCGCAGAAGCTCTGCGGCGTGATGGAGCAGCATGTCACCCAGGGAAATGACGGAGCAGCGAGGGCTGATGCGTCTGCCAAGAAGATCCTTGCAGACGGCAAGCTGCAGAAGACCGTGACGGTCAACGTTCTGGGAGACATGAGCCTGCTGACCGGAGAAACCGTGGTGGTCAGAGAGGGTAAGACCGGGTTGACCGGCATTTTCTGGATCGACGCCGATGTCCACACCTGGAAGAACAAGAATTACTACACGAAGCTGACGCTGAATTGCCGGAATGTGATGGCAACGGCCGACGCAGGAAGTGAGGTCAAATGAGCGACGCCAGAGACCCCTATCTGGGGCTGAATAACCACATCCGGCAGCAGGCCCGGGAGCAGGCACCGACGTATTACGCCATCGGAAAGATCCTCTCCCTGCGGCCGCTGAAGATCCGCGCCGACGGGCTCGACCTTGACAGGGATGACCTGCGTGTGCCGGAGTCAATGTATTCGAATTTCATCCAGGAGAAGCCTGTTGAAGGACGCGGCGTCCGGACGCGGCTTCCTATGAAGGAATTTGTGTGCAAGTGTGCGCTGTCCATTGGCGTGGCCACCCGGCCGGAGGAGTACGTCTACGGTGCGACAATTCTCCAGGTTGATGACGAGGTTCTGCTCATGCGATCCAGCGATGGGCAGACCTACTACCTTCTCGAGAGGATGGTGGAGCTGCCGTGAGCCTGTTCCCTTTGATCTCAGAGCCGGATACCGGGGAACTGACCGGCTCTGACGGCCTTCCGCTCTACCGCGAGGTGGACTGGGACTTCCGGACGAACAAGCCCGTCTGGAAAGGTGGAAACCCCGTATACGTGACAGGGGGGCGCGCCGTTCTGGTGTGGGCGTGGAATGCGCTGCACACCATGCGCTTCAACCACGACGTGTTTAGCACCGACTACGGCCTTGACGGAAATACCTTGCTGGGGCAGGCATATTCCGGAGAGGTGCGGGAATCTGAGGCCATCCGCATTGTACGGGAAACGCTGCAGGTCAATCCGTATATCACGAACGTCACGCAGGTAAGCGTGAGCTTCGAGGGCTCAGTCCTGCATCTGAGTTTCAAATTGACAACGATCTATGGGGAGGTGACCATTGATGACTGCGACATCGCCTTATGACGAGCTGACGCCGGAAAGCATCAAGGCGAGCATGCTCTCTGACCTGACGGCCAAAGGAGTTGACGTCAGCATCAGAGAAGGATCCTACGCAAATACGCTGGTAAGCGTAGCGGCTTATCAGCTGTTCAAGATGTACCAGCAGTTCCCGAGCTTGCTTCACATGGCTTTTCCGGATGAGACCTCCGGCGAGTACATCGATAAAAATGCGGCGCAGATCGGCATGGTTCGCGCCGCCGGCAAGAAAGCAACCGTGGAAATCGCCTTCACGGGGACTGAGGGTACATATATTGCCGCCGGGACGGCGCTCTATGCGCCTGAGAGCGGTTTGCAGTTCCTGACGACCGAGGAGGCCATCATCACGGATGGCTCCGCAACAGCGCCCGCAGAGGCCGCTGAGGTGGGTGTGGATTATAACCTCCCACCCGACAGCATCACGGCCATGTATGTCAACGTTGCCGGCGTTCTCAGCGTGACCAATACCGAGGCAGCGGTCGGCGGCGTAGACGTGGAGAGTGACATCGACTTTTTTGCCCGGTATCATCAACGCCGGACGCTGCCCATCACATCTGGCAATAAGAACCACTATATCACCTGGGCGCTGGAAACTACCGGTGTGGCCTATGCCAACTGCGAACCCCTGTGGAACGGGAACGGGACTGTTCGGGTCATTATTGCCGGAGCGGATCGGGGGCCGGTGGATGAAACGATTCGGCAGAACTGCTATGACCACATCGAGGAGGAACGTCCCATCGGTGCCACGGTCACCGTGGTCAGCGTGGTCACGCGGGAGATCCCACTGACGGCGACCGTGACGCTACTGGACGGATACACCACGGAGGACGTGAAGAATCAGCTGACAGTCGCTGTGACCGAACTGCTGCTCAGCCAGACCTTCGGCGAAACGGTGACGGTACCCTTCAGCCGCTTCCTGGCCTGCCTGCTACAGTGTCCGGGCGTGGCCGATTACACCACCCTGACCGTGGACGGTGGTATGTCGGCCATTACGCTCAATCCGGAGGACGCGGCGGTGGTCGGCACGGTCACCATCAGCTGAGAGGGGATGAGCGTATGAGCGTTTTACCGAAGCGGGAGCAGGTCCCCGCGTATCACTACATATCGGAGCAGAGCAGGGCGCTGATCGATATGCTGGAGGACGCCAGTCTGGAGGCGAAGGCCGCGCTGGAGGATGTGATGGCGCAGTTCTTCGTAGACACAGCCACCTGGGGGCTCGCCCTCTGGGAGCAACAGGTTGGCATTGAGAGCGACAACGCACTGCCGCTGGCGACCCGCCGCGCGGCCATCCGGCAGAAGCTTGTGGCCAGCGGCAATACCACCTCGGAGATGATCCGCGGACTGGCAGAGACACTCACCGGCTATGAGGCGAAAGTAGAGGTCAACGATGACTACAGCTTTTCGCTCAGCTTCTGGGGCGAGAAAAACCAGCTGGCTGCCATCGACGTGGCAGAGCTGAAGACTGTTGTAGAGCAGATTAAGCCGGCACACCTGCGCTTTGTGATCAGCGGCATCACATGGGCTGATCTGGAAAGCGTAAATATGACCTGGAAGTATTTTGAGGACAACCCGACAACGTGGGCGCAGCTAGAATCCATGTTCTGCATCCATGCAAAAGAGTAAGAGGAGGAAATTCTTATGGGCAGATTTTTCGGAAAACGCTGGAAGATCGACGGTGTGACGGCAGGGCCGATCAGTCGTCACTATCCGGCCAACGGCCGCTATTCGGTGATTTTCGAGCGGGATGACGCCTTTCTGGAGCAGATTGAGAAGATCAACTGGGCCAAGCCCACGATCCAGCGTCTCAGCGAGGACGCCAATGAACAGGGACTGCCGGAGGGTTATGGCTTTAAGGTCGTTGATATCAAGTACGACAACAGCGGCCGTCACTACACGGTGGAGTTGCAGACGGCCAGCCAGTATCTCGGCGATGTGACGCAGTATCAGGAACAGATTGCAGAACTGGAGAGCGCTGCCGCTGAGAAGGACAGCACGATCACGGCGCAGGCCTCCACCATCCAGTCGCAGGAAAGCCAGATCGAGAGCCAGACCGCCACGATTCAGGAACAGGCAACCACCATTCAGGAACTGCGTGAAGCCGGTACTGCTGCTGAATTAGAGACCGGTCTGGATGCGGCCTACGAGGAAGGAGTGAACAGCGTTGAGTAAGCAGATCTATTTTGACGCCATGAAGGAAAAGGGTAAGCTGGATGCGGCCGATCTTCAGACGCGTTCTGCCGGCATGACCGGAACGGAGTTGTATGCGGAGGATGGAAAGATCCCCAGCTTCGCAGCTGCCGTGGTTCGGAAGAATATGTTGGAGCGCAAGGTGGGCTTTGTCTGCCGATCTACGGCCGGCCGTGTGGTAAAGCTCCTGCAGAACTACGATTCCACCGTCTACCCCCAGGAGCCGGAGGATCTGCCGGCGCAGTGGGGCTTCCAGTGGTCCACAGATCCGAAAAAGGCGCTGCCTTTCATCGCTCTGAGCACGTCTCCTTACGCCAAGGATGACTGCTGCACCCATGACGGCCATGTATGGCGTTCTGGGCAGGACAACAATGTGTGGGCCCCCGGCACCGTCGGCGTGAAGTGGGATGACCTCGGCGAGATTGAAGAGGTAATGGAGGCAGATTGATGACGTTTGAACTGACGCCGCAGACGATCATCACGGCCGGAGCTGTTATTACTGCAGCGGTTCTGCTGATTCAGCGCTTTGCAAAGGGTGTGCGCTGGTTCGACCAGCAGGAGAAGCAGACCACAGACATCGCAGCATTGAAGGCAAAGCACGAAGCCGATATAAAAGCCCTGAAGCAGGCTCTGGCCGAGGATATGCGCGGCATCAACGAGGAGCAGACACTTCTTACATACGGCATCCTGGCCTGTCTGAAGGGCCTGAAGGAGCAGGGGTGCAACGGGCCTGTGTCCGAAGCGATCAATAAGATTGAAAAGTACCTGAACAAAAAAGCTCATGGAGACTGAAAGGAGACGTTGACATGGAACTGCATGAAATTCTGATCTACGGTGTGGCGGCGCTGGGCTGCTTCATCCTGGCCATTCTGGTCAAGGGCAATCGCCAGGCGGTACTCCAGCTCGCCACAGACCTCATCAACAAGGCTGAAAGCACCATTCAGGGCTCTGGCATGGGCGCGGACAAGAAGGCTCTGGTCATCGCCCAGCTGCAGGCTGCTGGCATCGAGGTCACATCCTGGCTGGATCACCAGATTGATGTGATTGTGGCCACGCTGAATAAGACCGGCGCATGGCTGGCCACGAAGACCCAGGAGGGCATCTCGGGAATGAACCAGGACACGGAGCGTTCCCATGAATAAGCAGCCAATCCTGTACCTCCAGACAGATGGCCGCTGGAAGGCCGAGCCCTACCGTGTGCAGGGTGAGAATTCCACGATCGGCAGCTCCGGCTGTGGCCCCACCGCCGCGGCCATGCTGATTGAGACGCTCACGGGCAAAACCTTCACGCCGGTGGATGCCTGCAAGTGGTCTATCGAGCACGGCTACAAGGCTCTGAAGCAGGGAACCTATTACTCCTACTTCAAGCCCCAGTTTGAGGCATTCGGCATCAAATGCGATATGCTGAACTGGACAAATACCTACGGAAAACCGGATCACACCAACCATGCGAAGGCGTTGGCCATGCTGCAGGAGGGCTATTACCTCATCGCTCTGATGAACAAGGGACTGTGGACTTCCAGCGGGCATTTCGTGGTGGTGTGGTGGGCAGACAACAAGATCCACATCAATGATCCGGCCAGCACCAGGAAGGCCAGGACTGAGGGCGATCCGGGGACTTTCCGGAGTCAGGTCAAATATTATTGGTGGGTGGATGCCCGCGCATATAACCAGCAGAAGGAGGCTGAGGAGGACGTGACGCACGAAGAATGGATGCAGCATTGGTATGAGCTTCGCAAGAGCCTGCAGGACAACGACAGCAGCGCATACAGCGAGGAGGCCCGGAAGTGGGCGCAGGAGGTCGGCCTGATCACCGGCAACGGTGCAGAGATCGACGGCGAGCCGAACTGTATGTGGGAGGACGTCCTGACCCGTGAGCAGTTTGCCACGGTGCTCTATCGCTTTGCGAAGATCATCGGCAAGGCATGACCATCAAGGTAACGAAAGGAAAAAAGCCGGAATACTCCAAGCGGCTGGTGTCTGACATCCGGTCGCTGCTGTGGGTGGTCACCGTGGGTGGTCTGCTGCTGGCTGCCTACTGCATCCACAAGGGCTACACCGGCTCCCTCCCCTGGCTGTCTGCCATGGTGGGCCTACCCTGGACAGCGCACGGCGTTGTGTGCTCGTTCTATCTGAATATGGCCAAGTCGGATCACCGCGCCGGCGGCGTGACCTTCGAGAGCGCAAAGGCAGCCAACTTCGAGCAGCCGGCCGGAAGTGAAAACAGCCCGGGTATTTGATGGCTCAGGCCCAGCGTCCACATCGGGGAAAAACGGTGTGGACGCTGGGGTTTGCTGGGGTTTATTTCAACCGAAACCGGCCCAAATTGGCGAAATGCCACGAAACACAAAAACCCCGGAAGCCTTACAGCACAGCACTTTGCGGGCATTCACGGAAATTGGCGAAACAAAACTATCATAATTCGTAATCAGCAGGTCATGTGTTCGAGTCACACCACCAGCTCCAAAAAGCATCGAAGGTTTCGGCTTTCGATGCTTTTTTGTTGCAAAAACGCAGAAAATGGTGCGAGCCAAAATGTGGGTCAACTGCCTGACCCACACCGTGACCCACACGCGGAATAAACTGTACCCAAGAGAATGGACACGAGATTTTGACCCATGGCCCTGTTCGGCGGACACGCATTTGACCCATAGGGGCAGTCAGCGGCTTTGCCGCCTACTGCCAGCTCATGCCCCATGGGTACAACGAAATGCGCGGAAAGAACCAAAGAGCACCGGAGAGAAATTGCTTCCTTTCCGGTGCTCTGCTTGCCTGCGGGACTTATCGAATCTGCGCCATGAAGCTGCCCATTTTCTCCGCGGCCTTTTGCTGCATCTGCCGTGTGACGTGGGTGTAGGTGCGGAGTGTGAAGCCCGCGTCGTAGTGCCCGAGCATACTGCTGACGGTTTTCACATCTACGCCGTTTTGCAGTGCCAAGGTCGCGAATGTGTGTCTCAGGTCGTGGAACCTGATATGCTCCAGTCCCGCGTCCTTGAGGATCCGCTTGTGGAGTGTTACCACCGAGTCGGGGTGATACATTTCTCCTGTTCTGCCGGACGGGAACATCCACGGATTGTCGGGGTGTTTGGCGTGTTCCTGCTTCAGCAACTCCACGGCATCCTGCGGGATGGACACCTCGCGGATGGAGTTGCCGGTTTTGGGGCGGCTTAGAATGAGCTGGTGCTCTGTGTCCCAGCTGGCCTGCTTACTGACGGAGATGGTGCAGTTGGCTTCGTCGAGGTCGCTCCATTGGAGCGCGACCAGCTCGCCCTTTCTCAGTCCGCTGACCAGTTCCAGATAGAACATCGGCAGGGCATTACGCCGCTCGGCTGCATTTAGATACGCGCTGATGTGGTCTGGGTGAAGGATTTTCATCTCTTGTTTTTCAATTTTGGGGATGATGCAATTCTCCGTGGGATTGCTGAGAATGAGTTTTTCCTTCACCGCCCGGTCAAGGGCATTGTGCAGCATCATATGGATGCCGCGCACAGTGGAATTGCTCAGTCCGGGTTTTTCCTTTTTCTGTACCTTTCGCAACCTGCCATTGCTTTGCAGATCGTTGTAGAACTTTTGCAGGTCACGGGTGGTGAGCTTATTCAGCGGGATATCCCCGATAGCAGGGATGATATGCTGTTCGATGTTTCGGTGGTAGTAGTTCATGGTAGACGGACGGATGTGTAGCTTGGAATAGAGCTCGAACCATGTTCTCAGCCAAGCGGCAACCGTGTATTCATCGGCGCGGCCGATGTCCAATGACTGGCTCTCCTCAATGGCTTTCTTTAGCTTCGCCTTGCATTCCGCCTGCGTCTTGCCGAGCACATTTTTGATGATCCGCTTGCCTGTCTCGGGATGATAACCTGCGGTGTAGCGGCCCTCCCAACGCCCGTCTGCACGTTTGCGGATGTTGCCCTCGCCGTTGGCGCGCTTTTTAGCCATTCGTAATCATCTCCTTTGCTTTTTGCTCTTCGTCGGCGTCGAAGGAGTAGGGCGTTCCCAGCTCTCCGGCGATACCGGCCGCCAGCTTGAAGCCCGCCGTGAAGCTCATCAACTTGGATTCAGCCAGCAATGTGTTCTGCGCGTCCAACAGCCGCAGTAGTTTCTTACGCTCCGTGGCATCCATGTCCCGCCGCAGTTCCTCTCGAGCGTATTCGACCTGTGCGTCCAATTCACTGTGTTCCTGACGGTCGAAACGCTTTTGCAGGGCTTTCATGTAGTCGTACATTGCGGCACCTCCTTTTTGGCAACCACAACACATACCACAACTCCGCTCACAAAGCTACTGTTTTTCAAAATGTTTCTTTGACTATTGCGGCGCAAAAAATACGTTTCCAAACCTGTTCGCGTGTGCATCCACATCGAGCAGCCTTTTTTGTAGCGGGGAGTGTACTGCGCTCATCCGCCAGCAGCTCCACGCCGGGATGGGTGGCGACGTAGCGAGTACGCTGCGCCAGCTTCGCGGCGTTCTGTCCGCCCTTGAGGTAGGGGGAGATCAGTACGATCCGGGCCATTCATCCTCCGGCTCTATGCGCCGCTGGCTCCGCACCGCGCTTTCAAAACTCACCCGACCATTGGTGCGTTTCACCTCATCCACGGCGTAGGCGCGCAGCTCCCGCGTGTGGATCGGGTCGGCGCGAAAGTGGGCGGCGATGGTGTGGCACAGCATATTCAGTTCCACCGCGCACTTGAAAAGAATGCGGCAGAGCCGATTGTTGTTGTCGTCCAGCGTACCCTGAATGGCTGTCAGGATGGCCCGAGAGATGTAGGTCGTATTGTCCTCGGTGCCGAGATAACCCATGTAAAAGCGCAGGGCCTTATCTACGAATTCACTGCGGCTTTGACAGTTATCTGCTTCCAACCAGCCGTCCATGCGGCTGATCACGCTGGGGCGCAGCCAGATCGTGGTGCTTTTCTTGTTATCATCCATATTTTTCCTTTCCTTTCTGTGTCGTCGGTCAAAATCGCCGCAAAGCCCTGCAAACACGGGACTTTGCCGAATGACCGACTGCGATTGTTCTGTAAAACCGCCAAACCGACGGTGGTTGGCGTTTCTCTGAAAAGCCCCGCACTGCGGGGCTTTGTGGGCGGGCTGCGGGCGCTTGCGACTGCGGCCCTTTATCTTGTGCTTTTATCGAACGGGTAAATAAGGGGCTACAATCTCCGAAACAGGGCATGGTCAGGAGGAAAAACTCACCCCTATATGACTCATTTCTCCTTTGTCGGAACAGTATTCGCAAGGATCTCTCACACACCGCCCACAAACGCCGCAACGCTCGCTTCAATGGGCTTTGGTGGGTAAACACGCCACCCCATCCCCCGAACCGCGCACAGCGGCTCACACGCCGAAACGCGGGGTATTTCAGATGGGGGTGCTATCTCTACCCTCGGAGCGTTTTGCGCGGTTCGGAAAACCTGCGTGGCCGGGTGTCAGAACCGCGTACTTTGCCGCTTTCAGGCCTTGGTCAGGTGTGCTCCCGAAGAGTGCAGAGAGCCTGCGGGACAGCGATGCGCTCATGCGCGTCGCTGTCCCGAGGCGTCGCGGCCCCGCTGGGCTGCGTGATCCCGTTGCTGTTCCTCTCACCGCATTGATTGGCTTCACAATTTTGCTCAGCCGCATCGTTGCGCACAGAAAATTGAGCGCCTGTTCTTTAGTTACAGCGGTGCGTTTTTGGAACCGCTGTTTGCGTCGATCCATGAGAGAAACTTATCCCTTGGAACAACGATCCGGCTGCCGATTTTGAGCGCGGGGAATCCTTTGCCATGCACCAGCTCATAAGCGCCGGCGCGGGAGATCCCGAGCACCGCAGCGACCTCCGCGACGGAGAGCATCAGCGGCAGATCGTCATAGCTTGTGTAGATGGAATGCTTCATTCTGTTCTTCCTTTCCTTATGCACCGGGCAACAAATTCACCGCGGACAGCTTGCGATGAATTTGCCGCCGCTCTGTTGTTCGTTCAACCGCAGGCAGTTGACACGTGTGAAAAATTTCAACGGCCTCATGGATCGGCCTGATGGTATAGCACAGATTGCCGTTCTTTTTGATCCTGGATTTTGTCAGGACAGAGGTTGGCTCTGTGGAGATGAGTCCTTTCTCCGAGAGCGCGTCGACATACTGCATGACCGTATTTTTAGTACGGCCAATAGCTTTTCCGATCGTGGCGTAGCTGGGCCAGCACTGGTAGGTGCTGGGGTTTTCAAGACAGCGGAGGTAGGCGTAGACCGCGATCTCACCTGCGCTCAGCCCCAGCGAAAAAATTTCGTTCGGCAGTGTAAAATAGTTTTTACTGGGAAATTGATTCATGGTGTGTACTCCTGTTCGTCAGGGTGGAAGAGTTGAATGAACTCCTTTGCGGAATGAACAACGCCCAATTCCTTGAGTTGCTGATAGCGGATCAGGTCGCAGAGGGTGCGCAGACTGATCTCCGCGTATTCCAGCAGCTTATCGGTTGCCAGCATCTGTTGGTAGGCGTCCAATTTGGTCGGTTCGTCCGGCGATTGGAAGAAGGCGAACAGTTCTTCTTCCGTTGGAACGCTGCCCGGCGCGCCATGCTGCATCTCCTGGCGGATGTAGTCAATGACCTCTCGCTCGACTTGGGATGTCAGGAAATGTAGCAGATGTTCATTTTGTTCGAATGGATTCATGGTCATACACGCTCCTTGTGATCAGGTGAGACGATTGTGACTGCGGCCAACCCAGTCGGAAAATTTGTCTCTCACCTATAAGGACACTCAGAGCGTGTTTGTAAACCAGAGAACAGAAAAAATTTTCAAAAAAGCTGGGAAGCCCTGTCATGAGACAGAGCTTCCCAGCTTTTCGTGCAGCTTTTTCAGTCGCTTTGATACCGCCATTCTGGAGATGCCGTAGATCTGACCGATCTCATCCATCGTCAGCGCATCGCTGTATCGGAGGGAGAGCAGGTTTTGACCTTGCACATCCAGTTCCGCAATGGCTCCCGCAGATTTTCAAGCCGGAGGTTCCTGAGCACCGCATCCTCCGCGGGACGCTTGACGCACTCCAAACCGGACAGCACCGTTTCAAACTCACTTTTACTCAGGTGCCTTGCGTCCTGCTTCTCCTGCGCCTGTTCCCGTTTTCGATCCTGCTCAAGGAAGTCTGCGACCTCCTTTGGCACCGATACTTGCTCACCATTGTAGACGATAACGACGTTGTCGTTCATTTGTGTCCTTTCCGCTTTCGACGGAAGGGTACACACCAGCGCTGCCGGTACAGCGCCAAAAACTGTCGACCTTCATGGAACTTCCTGCGTACAGGGATGGTCATAATGCCCTACGGGGTCCATGAATGCCTGAGGCCACACTTACGGTGTGGACCTCACCGGAAAGCCGCGAGATTTGGCTTTCGCCTGTTATCAATATAATAGAAAGTTTGAAGAGTTGTCAAGAAGAAGGATACTGATGGTTATGATTCTTGCGGCAGGAAGAAGCAAGCTGCTGCCGCAGGCATCAGGTCAGGGGAGAAAAACCGTAGCTATTGGACAGCGCGTCAATTTTCTGCCCTGCCTTGCACATGGGACAATCCTTGACAAGACTGGTCACATATCCGGGGATATCCTCCGGGGAAAACAGGCTGATCACGGGGATGTCGCCCACCTGCTTCAAGGCGCTGAAGACAGCTGCGACCCCCTGCGTGGTGCCTCCGTAATACTCGATGCACTCGAGCGCGCGAGCCGCGGTCTTTCCCGAATTCACCGTGGAGATCAGCAGCAGGACATTCTTTTCGGACACCATGGGGCGAAGATTATCCCGGAAGATCAGAAGTCCGTTGGAATCGTGCTCCGGTGCGACGACGCAGATATTTTTTTCGCTGCTCAGGGAAAAGAGATTCTTCTGAGAGAGCTGGCGGGCAAGAAACGTACCGATGACCTCGCTGCCGTCCAGGCAGACGACCGTATCAATCTCCTTTTCATAGACATAGTGATTGGCAAGAGAGGCGGCAGCGATATCGGCCATTGCACATTCATGCTTCATGCGGGTGATGTCGAGATAATGGCTGTTGTGAGAGTGGCGGGTCGCAAAATGCCCATGGTATGCGGTCAGCTTCAAATCGTTTGCTTCTCTGGATTTGATGATCATTGCGCTCATAGCTCCATCCTCCTTTTTGTCTGCCAAAGTCCTGAATACAGGCAATGTTTTCCCTACATTGTGTAGACCGCAGCGGCGCGGAAGCCGTCCGGCAGCGCAAAGAGAACCTCGGGAGAGAGCTTCCGGGTCACTCTCCCGACCCGCTGCGCGGCAACGACAACGGCCGAAAAGCGAAGCGGTACGATGTCAAGATCCGGCGCCGCGTTGATCGAAAAAGAGAGAATTCAGCGATTCTTTTTAGCTTCCAGATAGTCGTTCAGTTCGGAATTGATGATATCCGTGATGAACATGTGGCCCGGCGCATGGGTGATAGCAATGGGCGGCTTCGCATTTTCCACCGCTGCCTGAGGCGTTACGCCGCAGGGCCAGAACACGGGAATCTCGCCCTCATAGAAATCGACCGCTTCGCCGTAGTCGGGCTTCATCACGTCGGCAACGCCGACCTCCGCTGCGTCGCCCATGTGGACGGGCGCGCCGTGAACGTTCGGCATTTTCATGGTGATGTCATACGCCTTTTTGGCGTTTTCCGGCGTCATGGGGCGCATGGAGCAGACCATAGGACCGCAGAACGGGCCGGCCGGCTCGGTCATGATATTGGTCTTGAACATCGGCACATTGCGTCCCTGCGCGATGTGCCTGACCTCGATGCCCTCGCGCATGAGCGCTCCTCAAACGAGAACGAGCAGCCAATCAGGAAGCCGACATAGCCCTCCTTCCAGTAGCCGCTTACGTCGGTCAGCTCCTTGCCGTCCCACTTACCGTCGCGGTAGATGCGGTATTTGGGAATGTCGGTGCAGATGTTGCCGCCCTCGCCCATGTCGTGGGTTTCGGGCGTACCACGGACGATCTCGAGAATGGGGCAGGGGAAGGGGTTGCGCCGGGCAAATTCCTCAAAATCTCCCGCATATTCCGGCGGCAGGATGATGAGGTTGGCCTGCGCGTAGCCGCGGCACATACCGGCGGTGGGAAAGTCGATGACGCCCTCGCGGATGAGCTTGCGCACCTCGCTCGGCTTCATATCGATATAAGGGGTAATATCAAAGGCCATGTGTCGTTCCTCCTTGTCAGAATGGGAAATTGCTCAGCGGTCTATGGCGCTGCGCAGGCAGTTCAGCGTAGCGCGCTGCGCAAGCAGAGCCTCCTGTGCAGCGGCGATGGAGACCTTTTCGAAGTGCACTTTGTCGCCTGCCTTGAGCTGGGCGAGAATGCGAAAGTCTGCGGAGATGACGTTGGCGATTTTTGCATATCCGCCGGTGGTCTGGCGGTCGGCCAGCATGATGATCGGCTTACCCGCCGATGGCACCTGGACGGCGCCAAAGGCGATGCCGTCGGAGATGATGTCGCCGCTTTTAACGTGTTCGATCAACTCGCCATCAAGACGGCAGCCCATGCGGTCAAACTCCGGCGTGAGAGTGTAAACGCTGCTGAGAAAGGTCATAGCGCCAAGCTCGGTGAAGGCATCGTCCTGCGGGCCGAGCACGACACGCAGTTTATACTCTGCGCGCGGCATGAACTCGGGCGAGGTGTGGCGCAAGCCGAGGTTCTTGAGGTCGGTCTTGGGCGCGCGGAAGCCGATGACGTCATCCTTTTGCAGCTTGCGGCCCTGATAGCCGCCGATCTTTGCTTTCATATTCGTTGAGCGGCTGCCCATAACTACGGGAATATCGAGTCCGCCCGCGAACGCCACGAAAGCGCGGCAGCCGGTGCGCAGCATGGTGAAGCGCAGCGTCTGGCCCGCATTGACGGGAATGGCGCGGTAGGTATCGATACGCTGACCGTCAAGCGTCGCGCCAAGGTCGCCGCCGGTGATTGCGATGATGTTGGGCGCATCAAAGCGGATATGGGGCCCCATCATCGTGCATTCGAGTACGGCCTCGCCCTCGTCGTTGCCGACGAGAATGTTGGCGATGGACGCGCTGCGCGGATCCATCACGCCGGAGACGGACACGCCGAACTGCTGGTAGCCGATGCGGCCGAGATCCTGCACGCTGGTGAGCATGCCAGGGTTGAGAATGGTGATGCTCATGCCTGCTCCGCCTCCTTTCTCGGGTAGGTGTGAACCGTATAGCCGCTGGAGGCCTCCAGCGCGGCGATACGGTCAAATTCTGCCTGATCGATGGCGTAGAACTTGATGTACTGGCCTGCCTGGGCAGGATGGGAACGGCGCGGTCAGGGTCGTACATGCGCACGGGCGTGCGGCCGATAAGCTGCCAGCCGCCCGGGGAGTCGATGGGATATACGCCCGTCTGGCTGCCGGCGATGCCGACGCTGCCGGCGGGAATCCTGACACGAGGTTGGGCAAGGCGCGGCGCGGCAATTTCCTCGCTCATACCGCCAAGATAGGTGAAACCGGGGGTAAAGCCCAGCATATAGATGAGATATTCCGTGGAGGTGTGAATCCGGATGACCTCCTCAGGCGTTTTGTGATTGTGCTCGGCGACAAAGCCAAGGTCGGGGCCCATTTCCTCCCCGCCGTAGAGCACGGGGATTTCCAACACATCGCTTGGCGGAATCCGGATGTGGTCAAGCTGATTGAGCAGGCCCTTGAGTTTTTTGACAAGCACACCGTAGGGGATGACCTCAGGGTCGTAGTGAACCATCAGCGAGCGGTAGGTCGGCACGAGCTCCACGATCCCGGGGAGTTTGCTCTCGGTGAGCGCGATGCTAAACGCACGAATCTGCGCGTTGATGTGCTCACTGATCTCGTTGCCGAATTCCACGGTTACGGCTGAGTCACCGCTGAGCAGGAATCTGATGTCGGACATATCGTTCTCCTTTCAGGCGGAGCCGGCCTGTGGGACAGACCGGCTCGCGGAATGGTGCAGGTTCGTTACGCGAAGAGCTTGGCAAGGTTGGGCAGCGCCGTGACGGCAAGGTAGCCTGCGACACCGACCACGCACCAGCCAAGGATCTGCAGCCACACGGGGTGCTTGTACTCGCCGACAATGGACTTCTTGTGGCAGCCGAGCAGCATACAGCACAGGGAGATCGGCAGGATCAGACCGTTGAGAGCACCGGCCAGGATGACCATGCGCTTCGCGCCGCCGAGGATCGCCATAACAAGCGTGGAGAAAGCGATGAAACCGACGATGAACCACTTGTCGTTCTTGGCGATGAAGGGGTGAACGGTCTTGAGGAAGGAGACGGAGGTGTAGGCCGCGCCGATGACGGAGGTGATACCGGCGGAGAACAGCGCGAGACCGAAGAGACGGTAGCCGATGTCGCCGGCAGCAAGGCGGAAAGCCTCGGCTGCGGGGTTGGCAGCGCCAGTGACAGCCGCGACATTTTCAGCCACAACGACCGTACCGGCCGTGCAGACACCGAGCACGCACAGGAACAGCAGGATACGAACGCTGCCCGAGACACAGATGCCGGTCAGGACGGACTTGCGGAAGTGCTTGACTTCCTCCGGCTTGCCGCCCCACCCCGCATCGAGCAGCTTGTGTGCGCCGGAGAAGGTGATGTAACCGCCGCAGGAGCCGCCGAGCAGCGTGACCATGACGGGAATGAGTTCCTTGGGATTCTCAGGGGTAAAGATATGGACGACCGCATCGCCGACGGGGGGCTTGGCCATAAAAGCCACGACCAGCATGACGACGATAATAATGCCGCCGAGGATCTGGGCGACCTTGCCGACGATGTCGTTTGCCTTCTTGGAAAGGAAAATGCAGATAGCAAGCACGCCGCCGATGATGACGCCGGCCTTTTCGGGAATGCCGATCATGGCATTGAAGCCGAGTGACACGCCACCGACATTGCCGATATTGAACGCAAGACCGCCAAGCACAACAAGCGCGACAAGAAGATACCCGAGACCGGGAAGGACCTTATTGGCAATCTCCTGACCGCGCAGGCCGGAAACGCCGACGATGGACCATACATTGGTCTGCGCGATCATATCCATGATGATGACGCAGACGATAACGAAAGCGAAAGAAGAGAGATACTTTGCGGTAAATTGCGAGGTCTGGGTCAGAAAGCCGGGGCCGATGGCGGATGTCGCCATCAGAAAGGCCGCGCCAAGGCTGACGGACAGTGAGCGCTTCTGGGTGGTTTCGTTACTCATGATCATCCTCCTGAAATATTGCCGCAGTGCGGCAGATTTGGGGCGTTGGTCTTTGCGGAACGGAACAGCTGGAAACGAGGCTCTTTTTATACGATCTCGCGGATGGGGGCAATCTCCACGCCACGGGCGGTGAGCTGCGTGCGGATATTTTTGACGAATTCGACGGCCGAAGGGTTGTCACCGTGGACACAGATGGAGTGAGCCGCGATTTCGACCTCCTCGCCGGTGATGGCCGTGACCTTGCCCTCGGTGACCATGCGGACGGTGCGCGCGATGGCCTCGTCCTTATCGTGGATGACGGCGCCGGGCAGCTTGCGCGGCACAAGCGAGCCGTCGGCCTGATAGGCGCGGTCGGCAAAGACCTCGTTTGCGACGCGCAAGCCCAACTGCTTGCCTGCATCAATCATCTTGCTGTTGGCAAGGCCAAGCAGGATAATGTTCTTGTCTACCTCGGCAATCGCCTCGGCGATGGCAAGCGCCAGATCCATGTCTTTACCAGCCATGTTGTAGAGAGCGCCGTGGGGCTTGCAGTGCTGGAGCCTGATACCCTCTGCCGCAGCGAAGGCCATCAGCGCGCCGAGCTGATACTTGACATACGCCTTGACCTCCTTGGACGAGACGACCATGTTCCTGCGGCCAAAGCCCATCAGATCGGGGAAGCCCGGGTGTGCGCCGACGGCGACGCCCGCCGCCTTGGCTGCGGCAACAGTCTTTTCCATCACCAACGGATCTCCTGCGTGATAGCCACAGGCCACATTGACAGAGGAAACATGCGCGATGACCTCGTTGTCGAGCCCGATGGTATACGCGCCGAAGCTCTCGCCGAGGTCGCTGTTGAGATCTACCTTGTACATACTGAAATACCCTCCTTTTTATAGTTGGTCTACAGGGTTTTTCGAGCAAACGGCGTTCCAATTTGATCAATGGAAGCGCTCTTTCAAAAATGTCTGCTCTCCTCTCCCTTGATGATTTCATTTTACAGGATACCGCCGGAAAAAGCAAGAATAATAATACACGGTCTTAGTTGTCACAACAGCAGTATGATTCTGTCTTGCAAAATGCGATTTCGCAGGTTGGATTTGGGTATCAAGGAACGATAAGTCCTTTGCCGGAGCAGCTTTGGCGAGACTTTGTCTTTGACCACATAAAATGCCGTAGGCATGTGTAGAACACAGTGGAAACTCGGGCCGCAAGATGTTAGGAAAAGAATTAAAATCGAGAAAAACCGCTAAAGGCGACTGAAAATACAGAAGAAAGGCTGCGACAGCTTCTTTGATTGGTACAGCGGTGCGTTTTTGGAACGAAAATGAGGATGCTGTAACAGGTCCGTTATTGTACATTATCCACTTTCCAGTGTACAAGGTTTGAAAGGGCTGTGGTAGTGGCTTTTTATCCCCGCCCTTGACACGCCCATAAGCTGCTGTTATTTTGCAGGCAAGGCGGGAGCAGCTCACACCGCTCCCGCCTTGACGGTTACGACCGATCCGCTGTATACGAAAAAGCGGAGGCTGTCAGCGAGACAGCCTCCGCTTGTTTTCTTTTTGCGTTTATCGGTTTAGTACGCGGTGGTCATGGCGCCGTCGACGCAGATGACCTGACCGGAGATCGCGCTGTTCGCGGGCGAGCAGATGAACACCACGGAGCGGGCGTACTCGTCCGCCGTCTGGTAGCGCTTCTGCGGGAAGCTCGCGGCGTCGCGGGTGTTGTACTCCTCGAGCGTGATGCCCGCCTTCTCGGCGCGGATGGTGTTGAGGTACTTGATGCGGTCGTTGTAGATACGGCCGGGGCCCATTGTGTTGACCATGATGTTGTACGGACCGAACTCGCGCGCCATTGTCTTGCTCATGCCGACCACACCCATGCGGAAGGTATTGGAGAGAATGAGGTTATCGAGCTCCTGCTTAATGGAGGACGAGGTGGAGTTCACGATGCGTCCGCCGCCGCCCTTCTTCATGTACGGAAGCGCCGCACAGATGGCGGTGGTGTAGCTGTACAGGCACTTCTGATAGCCGTCCGCCCAGTCGGCCTCGGTCAGCGCCTCGAAGGTGCCGGCCTTCGGGCCGGGGCAATGATTGACGAGGCCGTAGATGCCGCCGAGGTCCTCCGCGACCTTGTTGATCATCGCGGCGATGCTCTCGTTGTTGAGCACGTCGTACATATACGCATACTTAGCTATTGCCGCAAGGATGCGGAGGAAGAACGTTTTTATGAGATATTCTTTCAACTGTGCCGCAAATATAGTGTGCGATGGGCGAGCGCCACGCCGAAAGAGAAAGACTTTATTGAGGAAGTGACACGCGTCACCTATGAGCGGGATAGGGCGCAGAGGCTCGGTTTGCCGTTGTCAGAGGTACGCCCCTCGTTCGTATTCTAAAAGTGGTTTGACCCACACCGAGACCCACACGGGGAATAAACTGTACCCAAGAAAATGGACACGAGATTTTGACCCATGGCCCCGTTCGGCGGACACGCATTTGACCCATAGAGGCAGAAGCGCCGCACCTGTGTTATGATAGAACTACCGAACGGAGGTGCTGTATGGGCACGAAGAAGAAATTCACACCAGAGGAACTGAAGCATCTGCAGGCAAACCCCTACACGTTGCGGGTGACGGCAGACAGCATATCCTACACCCTCGCTTTCAAGGAGGCGTTCTGGGCGCTCAGTCTCCAGGGCTACACCGGCACAGCCGCCTTCCGCAAGCTGGGCTATAACACGGAAGTTCTGGGTTTCGAGCGGATCCACAATACTACAAAGCGCATCCGGCGGGAGGCCAGATCGCCGGAGGGCTTTCATGAGGGCGCCCGGGGCGGTGTGCGTATACCAGGCGGCGGGAACAACCAGACAGACAGGGGGCGTCCGCCCCGTCTGACGAAGCCGCCAGACGCATGAAACGGGAGATTTTGTGTCTCCAGCAGCAGATGGCGTTCTTAAAAAAAGTCATGCGGCTGCACGGCAAGCCGGGAGAATAGCCATGGACAGCGCCGGAGAGAGATTTGAGGCCATTCGCGCCGCGTTGGCGGATCGGAACAACATCCTCACCGTGAAAGACCTGTGCGAATTGGCAGGTGTCTCCCGCTCCGGCTACTACAACTGGGTGCGTTCTGAAAAAAACAGAGAGCTTCGGGAGGCGAAGGACCGGGCGGCATTCGAACAGATCCTGGAGGCATACCGGTTCCGGGGCTACGCAAAGGGCGTTCGCGGCATTCATATCATCTCTTTCCTGACTGGAACCTCGTGGGGAACGATTGCAATCATGGTTCCCATCATCGCGCCCCTTGCCCTCTCCGTCAGCGGCGGCGAGCTAAGCACGGTAGTCTATGCCGCCGTTGCAACAATCCTCGGCGGCGCAACCTTTGGCGACCATTGCTCCCCATTTCGAACACCACCATTCTCTCCTCCTTGGCTGCAGGATCGGACCACATTGCACATGTAAAAACACAGCTTCCCTATGCTCTAACCTGTGCTGCAATTGGCTGCATCGGGTATTTGATTATTGGCCTCACACTGTAATCCTTTGCTCAACAAAATGTACGGCGGTTCTCATTGAACCGCCGTACAAATAAATGAAAGTAAGTTTCTGATATACCTGCTTTCCGCCAAAGTGCGGATGGCCACAAATTAGCTTCAGTTGAGGCTTGGGAGGCCTGCTGCTTCCGACTAATAGGCATAGCTTTTTATCTCACTGTTGGCTGCCTTTAACAATTCAGGTTTGTGCGGCGAAAGTCTAGAAAGCTTTCGCCGCACTACCTTGATGAGAGAGATAGAGTGTCTTCAGAAGCGACACTCGGCGGCAAAGGCGTGCCCTTCGAGCCCTTCGCCATGCGCCATTCTGTTGACTAGGGGAGCGATGAGGTGGGAAGCCTCATCCGTCATGCTCTGGTGCGTGCAGGTCTTGAGGAAGGTTCCAACATAGACGCCGCCCGTGTATCGCGCGGCCTTTACGGTCGGCAGAGTATGGTTCGTTCCGGAGGCGTAGTCGCCAAAGACCTCCGCTGTGTTTCCACCGATAAAGAGTGAGCCGTAGTTATGCAGTCGTTCAATGACACGTTCATTGTCTGCCAGATTGATCTCAAGGTGCTCCGGGGCATAGCGGTTAGCCATGTCAATAGCCTCATCCAGACTGTCGAGCAGGATTACCTCACCGAAGGTGTCCCAAGACTGGCGGGCGATCTGTGCCGTCGGCAACCAGGAGAGCTCATCCTCCACCGCACGGATAACCGCGTTTGCGGAGGCCTCGTTTGTTGAGAGAAGAATAGCCTTCGCGTTGGGATCGTGCTCGCATTGAGCAAGAAGATCAGCTGCGAGTGTCTTCGGGTCGGCGTTCTCGTCGGCGATGACCAGTACTTCGCTGGGACCGGCAACAAAGTCGATGCCAACCTGTCCGTAGCACTGGCGCTTGGCCTCAGCGACGTACTGGTTGCCGGGACCGACAATCACGTCGACCGGAAGAATGCTCTCGGTACCATAGGAGAACGCTGCAATGGCCTGCACGCCGCCGAGAGCGTAGATTTCGTCCGCGCCGGCGAGATCCATGGCGACAAGTGTTTTGTCGTTGATCGTTCCGGTGCCGTGCGCGACCGGCGAACAAGTCACGATACGCTTGACTCCCGCAACCTTGGCAGGAGTGATGAGCATCATGGCCGAGGAGTAGAGCGGGAAGCGCCCGCCAGGGACATAGCAGCAGCAAGACTGCACGGGGATGACGCGATGGCCGAGTAAGATGCCGGGGCGCGGCTGGAATTCGGGCAGGTCATGGATGGTCGCTCGCTGTGCCTCGGCGAACGTGCGGATGTTGGCGAGCGCAGACTTCATATCGTTGAGTTCCTGTTCGCTTACGTGGGAATAGGCATCGTCGATCTCCTCGCGACTCACGCGGAATACAGGACGGGCAAAACCGTCGAACTTTCGCTGTAGGAACGAAGTGCCGCATCACCGTTGGCGACGACGTCTTCAATGATTTCGGAAACGGTTTTGCGCAGTGCGCTGAGGTCTTCCTTCGTGCGTTCTTTACCGGTTTTGATATGTTTCATAATATATGCTCCTTTTACGATTTGCAGGTTTGTTAGCGGTGGTCAGAAGATGAGGGGAATGACGTACAGCAGAACCGCGATAATACAGAATGCGGCTACGATGCTCTTCCACAGGAGGTATTCCTTGTCCATTTTTGCACGTTCCTCCGGGGAGGGAGGCGCTTCATCGGTAATGGAGTCGTTAATGTTCAGGATGTTGCTGTCACCATATTTAGCGTGGCAGATGTAGTAGACCACAAGGCCGACCACGCACCAGATGATACCGGAGACAATGGCATAGCGGTCAAGCTGGAAGAGCATGATCGCGTAGATGAGGATGCTGACAGGCACGCCGACTTCAATGAGCGGTGCCTTGTACGGACGGCCCAGCTCGGGGTGACGCTTACGTAGACCAAGCGCGGCGGCGATACCGATGATGTAGTAGAAAAGGTCGGCAAACAGGCTGACCGAGGCGACAAATGTGATCGGATAGAATACGAGAACGAGCGAGAGCGCGCCGAGGAACAGAATGGACACCCACGGCGTCTGATAACGGGGGTGAAGTCTGGCGAAGACCTTGGGCATTGAACCCTCGCGCGCCATAGCGAAGAGGTAGCGCGGCGGGACGGCGATGCTGGAGTTCAGCGTAGAGAAGTCGCCGCCGAAAGCGATACCCGCAGCGAGAAATGCCATCGGTAGACCGAGAATGCCGGCCATAGCCATGCCGTCGGCGAATGGGGCGGAGGCATCCGCCAGCTCACCGAGATGCTCAGGCGGGACAATGCCGACGAGGAACCACTGGAAGATGGCGTTGACTGCGAAGACAATGAAGGGGGAGAGCTTCAATGCGCGCGGCAGGTTGATGCGCGGGTGCTTAATCTCTTCACCTAGTGCGCAGCAGGTCTCAAAACCTGCGAAGCACCACCAGATCATGGCGACCATGCCGATAAAGCTCCAGCCGGAGAGACCGTTCATACTCTCGGGCAACACCATATAAGAGGGAAGGCGAATGTTGGGGATCATCATCAGAGCCCAGATAATGGCAACGCCCCAGAAGAAGAACATGAAGCCGTTTTGGAGGCGGCCCGTCATTTCTGTGCCGTGGATGTTCGTGACGATGAAAAGGACAATAGGGATGGCCGCGAGCAGCACATCGCTGATCGGGAGTTCCACGCCGAACGCCCTGAACAGCGTTTTGAAGTAGAAAGAAAATGCCAGCGCCTCACCGGAGGTGACGGCGACGAGCGATGCGATGAAGTTCCAGCCTGCCAGCATACCTGCGGCCTTTCCGAGTCCGAGCTGCGCGTATTTGTACGTGCCGCCTGCGAACGGGAGGGCTGCGCTCATCTCCGCATAAAGGTGAGAGGGATATACGCTGATGACCATGGCCATAAAGGTTGCGAGGATGACGGCGGAACCCATAGAGCCGACGATCTGCGCGCCGGTTGTGAACAGGCCGACGCCGACAACAGTGCCGACCGTAATGGTAACGGCTTCGCGCATACCAAGCGTGCGTTTCAGCGTTTCATTTTGGGGTGTGCTCATAAAGATATCCTCCTTGCAATCAAATTTTCTTTGTGCGGTGACCGGTCTTAAGCATCCTGCACTTAGGTTGTTTACAGAATAAACGGTCAAGTATGCTCTATGTCAATCTGCTGTTTTTGCCAAATCAGCAAGTGTTGAGTATACTCAAACTTTTTGCTAAACTGAGGAAAGATAGCGGAAAGGGAGGGAAGCCGACTCACGGCGAAGGCATGAAGATCGGACAAGTGGCGCAGCGCTACAGTATTTCGAGGGACAATCTCTATTACTACATCAACTACGGACTGCTTGTCCCACCGCGAATGGATAAGCAGTATGTATTCGACGATGAGACGCTGAACGATCTTGAGCGCATCCTCGAACTGAAGGAACTCGGTTTTACGCTCGCGGAGATTCATCATATCCTTTCACTCTTCCGCATCTCTGACATGGAGAAGACCGGCTTTCGGGAGGAATTGCGCGTCATCTACGCCAAGCGACGCCGCGGCTGTCAAGAGGAGATCGCACATCTTGAGAGAATATCCGGCGTTCTGTCGCAAAAGATTGAAGCGCTCTCCACCGTGGATACGTCGGAGTACCGGCGGACGGGGCTGCCGCTGAGCATGCTCGGCCTTATCCAGTGCCCGCATTGCAAAAAGCCAATGGCCATCAGCAATGTGACGATGGATACAGAGTATATTTTCGAAGCGGACATGGATTGCCAGTGCGGGTATCACGCGGATGTGTGCGATGGTATCCTGCTCACACCGAACCGTTACGAGGGAAACGACGACACGCCGGATGTCCATCGTTTGATGTATAAGGACTTGCCCGCAGGGATGATTAGTCTTTTTCAGAGCGCATACAATTTCATGAAGCAGCAGATTGACGGGGTCAACCTGAGCGGGAAAATCGTAATGGAGAGCTATATCAATGCATGGTTCTTCTTGTATACGCATCAGGGTATCTTCGATTCCGATGGGCGCTATATCATCGTCGACAAATACCCGGAGACGTTGGCGATGTATAAGGCGCTGATGGAGCGGGAGAATTACCGCCTTCCGATTCTCTACATTGCCGACAGCACGCTGGACCTGCCGCTGTGTCCCAGTTGCATCGACGTCAATATCGACTTCTTTGCGACAAATGAGCACAATTTTTACCGCAGGAGCTTTTTCTATGAGGAGTTGACACCGCTGCTCAAGCCGGGCGCGTGGATAATCGGGACATATTTCTACTTCGAAAACGGCTGGCGCTCCATGCAGAAGCTGCTGAGTCAGTATCCAAAGTGCAGCGACAACAACTTCTCGCTGCAGTATTTTCTGAAAATGGCGAATGAATCGGGTATCGTCATCGACAAAAAGGAAATCTGCGGACCCAGCATAGACTCTGGGAACAACATTGGCTTCAGCTTCCATCAGAAGGGGGAAAAGCTCTATCTGCTGCCCTACACCGCTCACTGTGCGCTGCCGGGGAGGATGGGATGAGGACGAACGTACTGCGGTACTGAACTATGTTTATATGATCACTGGCAGTAGAAAGGAATATGGATGGCTTCGCGGTGACAGAGCAGACCGAGCTTGACGTATCCGTTTACTCAGCGGCGAAGTCTCTGTTGCGAATCTGGTCAGGGAGATATTGATTCGTCCGTCAAAGGCAGTGTGATATGGGATACAGCGTTGATTTCATTTCCTTTGACTGCTATTCCGATACGACGGTTTTGATCAACAAGTTTGGCATCAGAGACGAAGAAAAGTCAAATGAAGTTGAGGGTGTGATTACTTCTGCCCGCTATACTAAATGGTTGAGCGCTCCAGAAGTCAAAGATTTTGACTTTGCATATTACAAGGAAATCCACCGCTTTCTTCTTTCCGTGAAGGAAGTGGCAGGATTCAATGAGCGTTTTTGACCCACACCGTGACCCACGCGGGGAATTAAAGTGCTCCCCAAGTCAAGGACATTTTCATTTGACCCATAGCGGCAGCATACCGGCTGGGTACTCACCTGTGGTGATGTAGTGGTAATATTCGTTAGGGGATAGCTTCGCCAGATCCCACTGGCAGCGGTCGTTGTTGTAGTAATCCATCCAGCGGTCAATGGAGGCTTTGGCGGCCTCAAAAGACGTCCACCCCGGGATCTCACTGGCCAGTTCGTCCTTCATGTGCCCGAAGAAGCTCTCTTGGGGCGCGTTGTCCCAGCAGTTCCCTCTGCGGGACATGGACCGCCGCAGTGCGCTGTTCTCCACCAGCTGGATGAACTTCAAACTGGTGTAGTGGGTCCCCTGGTCGCTGTGGATCACGGTCTCCTTGCTCAGCGAGATCCCATGGTGCTTTACCAGCAGCTGGACCGTTTCCAAAACAAAATCCACTTCCAGCGATTCGCTCATCGCATAGGCCGGACCTGCTTTGTGCAGGCGTCCGGATCGTGGAGAGGTAGCAGAATCTGCCGCAGAGCGGGATGTATGTGATGTCCGTCAGGAGGATGGCTCTCGGCCCATGAGACTCGAATTCCCGGTTGACCAAATTCTCCGCGGCGCTGCCCATTCGGATGGATCGCTGCAATCTGCGGTAGGGATTCGGCTTTCGGATGGGGCAGGTGAGCTTGTATTTCCGCATCAGGCGGCGGATCTTCTTCACGTTCATTCGGATACCCATGTGCAAAAGCCGCATATGAATGCTGCGAACGCCCTTTGCGTAGCCCCGGAACCGGTATGCCTCCTCCAGATCTGTTCGAATGCCGCCCGGTCCTTCGCCTCCCCCGAAGCTCTCTGTTTTTTTTTCAGAACGCACCCAGTTGTAGTAGCCGGGCGGGAGACACCTGCCAATTCGCACAGGTCTTTCACGGTGAGGATGTTGTTCCGATCCGCCAACGCGGCGCGAATGGCCTCAAATCTCTCTCCGGCGCTGTCCATGGCTATTCTCCCGGCTTGCCGTGCAGCCGCATGACTTTTTTAAGAACGCCATCTGCTGCTGGAGACACAAAATCTCCGTTTCATGCGTCTGGCGGCTTCGTCAGACGACGGGGCGGACGCCCCCTCTGTCTGGTTGTTCCCGCCGCCTGATATACGCACGCCGCCCCGGGCGCCCTCATGAAAGCCCTCCGGCGATCTGGCCTCCCGCCGGATGCGCTTTGTAGTATTGTGGATCCGCTCGAAACCCAGAACTTCCGTGTTATAGCCCAGCTTGCGGAAGGCGGCTGTGCCGGTGTAGCCCTGGAGACTGAGCGCCCAGAACGCCTCCTTGAAAGCGAGGGTGTAGGATATGCTGTCTGCCGTCACCCGCAGCGTGTAGGGGTTTGCCTGCAGATGCTTCAGTTCCTCTGGTGTGAATTTCTTCTTCGTGCCCATACAGCACCTCCGTTCGGTAGTTCTATCATAACACAGGTGCGGCGCTTCTGCCCCTATGGGTCAAATGCGTGTCCGCCGAACGGGACCATGGGTCAAAATCTCGTGTCCATTTTCTTGGGTACAGTTTAGAAATGAGCGGGTGGAAACAACGGAACAAATAGGGCAAGACATGCGCAATATGCGAGGCGGAAAGGCTCCAAAAGCCCTGAAAACGGCCAAACGGAGCGCCCCAATACACTTCGTAATCAGCAGGTCATGTGTTCGAGTCACACCACCAGCTCCAAAATGTGTTGATGAAAGATGCAGCACAGAAAACACCGCGCAAAAGCGCGGTGTTTTCATATATTTACCGCCACTTTTCAATTCAAAAAGTTAGAAAAACAGGATTTTTCGAACAACGAGTTTTCCTCCGCGACAGGCGACATTTTAGAGATGCAGCAGGGCATTTTTATGAACTGATGTGACTCGAACGCCAGGGCATTAAAAAAGAACAAACCAACAGGCCACTGATCTCTCCTCCCTCACAGGGAGCAGATCGGTGGCCTTTTTTCGCTTCTTCGGTGCTTATGTTGCTTCTGCTTCGTTTGTGCGTCATTCCCTGGTGGTATTGGTAATAGCTTTCTCGTAACCTTTCGGGTATGATTGCGCTACAACAAACGAAGGAGGCAGCCAAATGGCAACCACCAAAAACTTATGTGCTCAGATTCCCATCGCCCTCCACAAGCGAGTCAGCGAAGAACGGGAACGGCTGGGCGAGACCACCAGTGAGTACATCACAAATCTCATCCAAGAATACTACGACATGATTGAAAATCAGAAAGGCGGCATTCAAATGACTGAAAAAGGCAGAACCATGGCATTCCAGATTCCCGAAGAACTCTTCCAGCGCATCAAGCGTCACTTGGAGCGCGAGACGCTCCGCAGCGGCAAAAAGCTCACCCAGCGAGACTTCGTGCTGAACCTGATCACGCAGGCACTGGACGAAGCGGACGCTGAGAACGCCGCAGAGCAGAACACCCCCACTGAGACCCCTGTCGCGCCCCGTGTGGCCGACGTGACCGCTCCAGCGAACACGGACACCCCCGACGAAGATAACGCCGTGTAAGCCCGCACAAAAGCCAAAACAAAAGAACACGATTTAGGGAAAGCCACCCAGGGCATCCGAATATATCGGATGCCCTGGGTGGCGTTTTGCGTTTCATCAGAAAGGAGGCACACATTATGGCAAGCGAGATCAGAAATCGCTTCACAGACACAGAAATGCAGATCGCCAGAGAAACGGACCTGCCGGATCTGCTCTCCCACCTCGGCTATCAGGTGAAGCGCGTGGGACGCTTCCATACTACCACGGAGATGGACAGCCTGCGGATCAAGGATCGGCGTACCTGGTTCCGGTATTCCCAGAATACCGGCGGGGATGCCATTACCTTCCTCCAGCAGTTTTGCGGAAAATCCTTTCCGGAAGCGGTGGAGTACCTTCTGACCTTCCATGGGAAAGCCAGAGACGCGCCCATTCCGCAGCCAAAGCCGATCAGCCCGAAACAGGAGTTTTCCCTGCCGCTCCGCAACGCGGATGACAGAAGGGTTTTCGCCTATCTCCGTAAGCGCGGCATCGCCGCACAGGTGATCCGGCAGTTTATGAACAGCGGCCTGCTGTATGAGGATGCGGTACATCATAACTGCGTCTTCGTCGGCAGGGATGAATCCGGACAGGCAAAGTACGCGGGGCTGCGTGGTACCTATGATCTGGACAGCCCCGGCTTCAAGGGAGACGCAACCGGCAGCGACAAAAACACAGGCTTCTCCCTCCCGCACGATCCGCGCTCAGATCTGGTGCTTGTCTTTGAGGCGCCCATTGACCTGATGAGTTACCTCACGCTCCACAGAGACACAACCAACGCCCTTGCTCTGTGCGGACTCTATGACGGCGCACTGCAGACCTATTTGCAGGCGCATCCGGAGATCCGCCGTATTGCGCTGTGTCTGGACGCGGACGAGCCTGGGCAGAAAGCCGCCCAGCAATTACAGGAAAAGTATCAGTTACAGGGGTATGCCGTTACCGTGGAGAAACCGCGCTGCGGCAAGGATTGGAACGAGTATCTGCAAAAACGGCTTTGCAGCCGGGAAAGGGGGCGATAGTCAAAAGAACATCGTTTTCAACGCGGATAAAAAACAAAAAATATAAGGAGGACCTATGAATCTGAAAAAGAACCATTATTCCCGCAGGGCGCTGGCACTGCTGCTGACGCTGGTCATGTGCGTGGGCATGATCCCCACCGCTTTTGCCGCCCAGCAGAACAGTTACCACGACCCCGCCGAGCACTGGATGCAGGCATCCGGGCGCACCAATGAGCTGGACGCCAACAGTGTTGTGACCCGCGAGACCTTCAAGTGCGGTGAGTGCGGCAAAGCCACATCTTTTGAGGTGTTCCGCGTTCCCGAATATACCCGCAATGGCCAGCCGGCACTTAGCCGCAATGTGAAATATTCGGACGGCACGATGGTAGATGGTGTCGGTAAGGGTGATACCATGGACGGCATCCCCGGCAAGGACGCTACCTATACCGGATATCACTACACCAAAGCCGTCTGTGAAACCTGCGGCGGCATCAACACAAATATGAGCAAAAGCGAGTACGGCTATCTGAAAAATGTCTACTGGCTGTATGACTGTGCCGCCGCATTTACGCAGGAACTGGACGAAACCGTTTCCTACGAGTACACGGACGATACCTATCACACTGTCACCACCAAGGGCGGCACCTACTGCGCATTCTGCTACGGTACCAATCATACGGTCAGTCGCAAGCTGGAGCGCCACAGCATGGTGACGGAAGTTCTGCCCCAGCCGGCAAACGGCCGCTTTGCTACGGTAGAGAAATGCAGTCTGTGCGACTATACCCGCTATGACTATACGGCTGCCAAGGCCGTTGTTGCCAGCTACTACGGCGTGGTAGACGGACAGCCCCATACCATCAGCGTTACGGACTTGTCTGAAGCCGGTGTCCGCACCTCTATCCGTTACGGCAACAGCGCGGATAGCTGCACCATGACCTCCGCGCCCAACTATACGGACGAGGGTCAGTACACTGTCTATTACGAGATCACCTACACCTGTGACGGTGTGGATATGACGGAAAACGGTGTGGCCTATGTCTGGCTCCGTGATGATACGACGGATGAAAACGGCAACTGCGACTGCGGCTGTTCTAACCCCAACTGTGGCTGCCAGAACAAGAATTGCAACGGAAATTGCTGTGCCGACAAGGGCTGTGGTGAAAACCACAAGTATATTCTGCTGGACAGCACCAAGGCCGGCTGCACCAGCCTCGGCTATGACCGCTACCTCTGCACGGAGTGCGGCAAGATCGAAAAGCGCGACTATGTGGACTCCCTCGGTCACGCATGGCAGAGCATCGTCATCCGCGACGCCACCTGCGAAACGGATGGCAAGCTGCTGGAACTGTGCTCCCGCTGCGGACAGATGAAGCAGACCGCCACGCCCAAGGGCGAACACAGCTATGAGGTCTACACCGTGGCTGCCACCTGTACCAGCCCCGGTTATACCGTCCGCGAGTGCTCCGCCTGTGGGGATCGTCACATTGAGGACATCACGGCGGCGCTGCCTCACAATTACGAATCCCATGTCATCGCCGCTACCTGCGAAAACGGCGGCAAGACCATCCACCGCTGTGACGGCTGCGGCAGCAGCTTCGTCACAGACTACACCGACGCGCTTGGTCATAGCTGGGATAAGGGAACCCTTGTTACCAACGCCACCTGCACCGGCGAGGGGGTCATGGAATACCGCTGCACCCGCTGTGGCTACCACCGTCTGGATGCCGACCCTGCGGATGGACACATCCCCGGCGCTCCTGCTACCTGCACGGAACCCCAGCTCTGCACCCGCTGCGGCGCGGTGCTGAAAAATGCGCTGGGACACGATTACAAGTCCGAAGTGACTGCCCCCACCTGCACGGAGATGGGATACACCACCAACACCTGCACCCGCTGTGGCGACACTACCAAGACCGACTATACCGAGTCTGCCGGTCATAAACCCGGCGACTGGATCATCGACAAGGAGCCTACCACCGACGCTGCGGGCAGCAAGCACAAGGAGTGCGAGAACTGCGGCGAGAAGCTGGAAACGGCAGAGATCGAGAAAATCTACAACAGCGGCACCACGGACAGCAAGGGTGAAGCCGTTGTAGGCGGTTATCTTGTGACCGTCACCGATACCGACACCAAAAATCCTGTGGCAAACGCCGCAGTTGCGCTCCACAAGGATAACAGCATCTCCATCCGCCTGCCGAACAGCCGCCTGCTGGACTACGCCGACCAGACGACCGTGACCGTGCAGCTTGTCAAGGACAAGTCCGCTGTGCCGGACATGAGCATCGCTGTCACGGATAAGAATGACAACTACGCCTCCGGCAAGACCGACAAGGCAGGTCAGATCACCGTCCCCACCGGCAGCGGTAAGACCAACGAGGACGGCAAGGTCACTACTGGCTATGAGGACGCGGACGGCGACCGCTGGACGCTGACCGTCAAGGTCATCCGCACGGACACGAAGCGCCCCATCTCCGGCAGTGCAGTGTCCATCGGCAAGACCGGCAATATCACGGTGAAGCTGCCGGACGGCACAGATCTGGACGCCAAGCATCAGGTGACGGTCATCGTGACCGACCACAAGAAGGCTCCCCAGCAGGGGAATGTCACGGTCAAGGGTGATCTGGGTCAGTCTGCCGTAGGCAAGACCGACAAAAACGGTGAGCTGACCGTCCCCGAAGTGGAGCAGACCGAGCGCCACGGCGTTTACATCGTCGGCTACACGGACGGCACCTTTGGCCCCAGCCGCAGCATGACCCGCAGTGAAGCCGCCGCGATCTTCGCCCGCCTGCTGGCGGAGAAGAACGGTGACACCATTTCCACGGCGGCAAATACCAAATTTGCGGACATTCCTGCCCACGCCTGGTATAGCGGCTATGTGAAGTATCTGTGCAACAACGGCATTACCTATGGTAAGAGCAAGACCATCTTTGCCCCCAACGATGCCATTACCCGTGCTGAGTTTACCACGATGGCTGTCCGTTTCTTTGATGTGTACGGCGACGGCGACGCTGAGATCATGGAGCAGTTCAGCGGCTTCAATGATGTTTCTTCCGGCTATTGGGCGGCAGAATACATCAAGTACGCCGCGCTCCACGGCTGGATTAACGGCTACGGGGACGGCTCGTTCCACGCAGACCGCGAGATCAACCGCGCCGAGGTCGTCACCATCGTCAACCGCCTGCTGGGCCGCGAAGCGGATGAGGACTACATCGCGGACAATCTCCGCAAGCTCAACACCTTCCCGGATGTGAGCCGCAAGCATTGGGCGTATTACGCAGTCATGGAAGCCGCCAACGCCCATACCGCCATTCTGGGTGACAGCGAAAGCTGGGGCAAGTAAACACCCTGCCACCCTCCCGATGCCGGGAGGGTGGCTTTTCTAACATCAAACATCATAATTAAAAAGGAGAAATGAACCATGCTGAAAATCACTGCCATTGGCAATCTGACCCACGATGTGGAACTGAAAATGAATGAGGCCACCGGCAAACCCTATGCCATCCTGCGTATCGCTTCGGACCGCCGCTATAAGGATAAGGACGGCAACAAGCTCACCGATTTTATCTCCATCAAGGTGCGCGGCCCTCTGGCCGAGCGCTGCGCGGCGTTTGCGTGGAAGGGCTGTAAGCTGGTAGCCACCGGCGATTTCGAGACCATCACCTTCGCGGACGATCCCCAGCGCCAGCCCGGTTTCCTCATCAAAGCCAGCGATGTGGAATTCCTGTCTCCCCGCAAGGCGGAGGACGCGGCACAGGCGGTGGAGGATATGTCCGCCAGTGAGGACGCCGCCTGATGAAAAACACCGGGATCACATACACCAGCGCAGAGCGCAGTCCTGTGATCCTGCCGGAGATGGCCGAACTGCTCCCGCCTTTGAGCGCGGAGCAGTCTGCCGCTCTGGAAGAGGATCTGCTGCGAAACGGCTGTTACTCCCCCATCATCGTCAATGAGGACATGGTGATCGTGGACGGGCATAACCGTCAGTCGCTGTGTGAAAAGCATGGCCTGCCCTATACGATGGCGGTATTTTCCTTTGAGGATCTGCTGGAAGCCAAGCAGTGGGCGCTGGACACGCAGAAAAATCGCAGAAATCTGGAAAAGTGGGAGCTGGGTAAGATCGCGCTGAAGCTGAAGCCGGAGATCGAGGCAAAAGCCAGGGCAAACCAAGGGACACGCACAGACCTTTCGGCAACATTGCCGGAAAGTTCCGATACTGTGGACACCCGCAAGGAGCTGGCAGAAGCAGTCGGCCTGGGTGAGCGCACCATGGGCAAGGTCATGCAGATCGATGAGAACGCCCCGGAGGTCATCAAGGAGGCTCTGGATAAGAAGGAACTGTCCATCAACAAGGGTTATGACCTGACCCGGCAGCTTCAGAACCTTCCGGAAGAGCAGCGGGAGCAGGCGGCCGCCGAAGCGCTGGAATACGAAAAAGCGAAAAAGAACTGAAAAAAGCAGGATGCCGAGATCGACCGAAAAGGAAAGATCGCGGCACTTTTTCTGCAAAGCGTATGAAAAAAGCCGTCCTGCCTGACGCCGTCCGAAGAAAATATCCGCTGCTGGACGGACGGGACGCGGATGACCCCGGAGGAAATGCGGGATACCGTGAAGGAATCCCGCGATCTGGCGGAGGTGTTCCGGACGATTGCGGATATCATCGAGCAGAAGATCCTGCCCGCGGATTGGAGGTGTGCCGATGCAGAAAGCGAAGAAAACGATGCCCAGCCGGACGGGAATCCCGCCTGACGCGCAGGCGGAGATTTTGCAAAAGCTGTCTGCCGAGACGAAGATCACTTCCTGTGAGATCGCGGAGATCTTGAAAAAGCATGATGTCTGCGGAGATATGGACGCGCTCCAGGACGCCTACCGGAAACGGCTGGGACAGCGTCTCCTGTCCGGCATCCGGGACGAGAACGGCAAGCGGGAAATCCTCTCCACCAGCGGCGGCGAGTATGTCATCGTAGACTGCTGCAATGACCCACAGAAGCTGAAAGCCATCCAGCGCCGCATTCAGGCGCAGATGAATGGGCTGGATGTGTCTGCCGGGAATGTGCATGGTCGCGTTCACTTTTTAGAGCGTTTTATGGGCTGGGTAAGAAAGGAGCGGTCAGATGGAGCAGCATGAGGAAATGCTGTCCCCGGAGGAACAGTACGCGCAGCTTGCGCCGACGCTGGACGCAGACGGTTTCTCGCTGTATGCCGCCGCGGAAGAAGTCACCGGGCTCAAGGTCTATGAAGAATTTCCCTATGAGGATAACCATGGAATGTTTGAGATGGCAGACGGTCACACGCTGCTGCGGTATCTGGAAGCGGCATACTTTGGGGCCGTTACCTGGGAAATCGTCCCCGGCACGCCCTATGAGCGGGCTATTCTCGGTGAAGTGGATAAGACCTCACCGGAGTATCGCGCGTTTTATCAGAAGATCTGCGCGGGTGCGGCAGCGCACATCAAAAAGCGTATTGGGAAGGAGAGACAGAATGTGAAGGGACCGATCACAGAGATCAACAAAGAATCCTTCTGGGACCTGATCCATGAGGCAAAAAAAAACGCCTGCGGGCAGGATATGGACGGCAGGCTGGCCAATCTGAAAGACCGGCTGGTTTCTATGGGCCCCACGGAGGCACAGAATTTTTCGACATTATCCACGCCTATGAAGATCTCGCGGACAAGTTCGGCTTGTGGGACGCGGCAGGGATCATGAAGGAATACGGCTGCAGCGATGATGGGTTTATCGATTTTCGCGCCTGGCTCATCGCACAGGGGCGCGAGGTCTATTTTGCCGCGCTGGCAGACCCGGACAGCCTTGCGGATGTCGTTCCCTACGGCGATTGCTGCTTTGAGCAGTTGAGCTATGTCGGGGACTATGCCTACGAGCAGCTCACCGGGAAAAGCGCCTATGATCAGACAGATTGGAGCGCATATGAAGCGCTTTTGATGAAGCTGGAACAAGATATCGTCTATAAGGACGGCATCGAGTTTCCCAGAGAGGGTGCGGATCTGAAGAAATATCTGCCCCGGCTCTGTTGCGAAGCATCCGGAGTGGGACGGTCAAACGCGCTGGAATCTGCAGCTGAAGGAGATCCGGGATCTGATCCATGCCGGAAAGGACTATGACCGGCGCCAGACATCAAATAAGAAGAAACGCAGCCGTGGAGGTGAAGCAAGATGAGCGAGTCCATGATTGTTGGTGTCGACCACGGCTATGCCGCTATGAAAACGGCCCATTTCTCGTTCCCCTCCGGCCTGGTGGCGTATGAGCACGAGCCATATACGCTGAAGGACGTGCTGGAATACGGCGGAAAATTCTATGTGGTGGGCAGCGGGCGTCAGGCGCTTCAGAAGAACAAAACGCAGACAGAGGACTACTACCTCCTCACGCTGGCGGCCATTGCAAAGGAGCTTTCCTTCCGTCATGCGGAGCCTGCGGCAGAGATCCATCTGGCGGCCGGACTGCCCCTTACCAGCTTTGGACGGGAGAAAAATGCATTCCGGGACTATCTGCTCCGGGATGGGAAAACGGTGAGTTTCCGCTATGAGGGACAGGAATACTCCATCGCCATCCGCAAGGTGTCCCTGTTCCCGCAGGGCTATGCCGCAGTTTTGACCCAGAGCATCCTGCTGGATGAGCCTTCTGTGATCGTGGCGGATATCGGTGGCTGGACCGTGGATCTGATGCGCCTGGACAACCGTATTCCCAATGCATCGACCTGCCGCAGTCTGGAACTCGGTATGATCCGCTGTCTGGATGAGATCGGTGAGCAGATCCGCCGCACGCTGGGCCTGTCTATGACGGCAGCACAGATGGAAAGCGTGCTGCGCGGCGATGCTGTCCATATCAACGATGATGCCAGAAAAATTATTGACCGGCAGGCAGACGCCTATGTCCATCGTCTGCTCTCCGCCATTACGGAGAGCGGACTGGATACCCGTGCCATGCCTGCTGTTTTTCTGGGCGGCGGCGCAGCGCTTCTGAAGCGGACTGTATCCGCCGCGGACGGTCTTTGCCGCCCAGTCATCCTTGACGATGTATCCCTCAACGCCAAAGGCTATGAGCGGCTGACGGAACGTCTTTCCAAGAACGATGAGCAGTAACAAAAAGCGGATCAATCTGTCCTTTTCCATGTCCTCGCCCATCCAGCGCAGGGCGTGGAAGAAGCTGACGGAGATCCCCGCAGGACAGCGTACCGCCGCGGTCTGCCGCATGGTCTGTGAGTATAAAGGGCAGCAGGAACTGCTGGACGCCGTTCGCCAGACCATTCGGCAGGAACTGCGGGGAGTGCAGCTCACCAAAGAAGAAGCGCAGGATAGCGGCGGCGCCGGGGATGTAGATGAAAGCGTCCTCGGCTTTTTGCTTGCCCTGCAGGAAGGAGATGAGATGACCTGATCCGATATTTTGATATGTTCGCCGGCATCGGCGGCTTCCGCACGGGATTGACCCGCGCGGGCGGTTTCCGGTGTGTAGGACACTGCGAGATCGACAAATACGCCAATGCCAGCTATGAGGCCATTTATGAGCCGGGAAAGGAGGAACGATATTATCACGATGCCACAAAAATCGACCCCGCAGACCTGCCGGACTTTGACCTTCTGTGCGGAGGATTCCCTTGTCGTGACATTTTCAATCGCTGGCAGAAGAAAGGGCTTTGACGACACCCGCGGCACTCTCTTCTTTGAAATTGCCCGATTGGCTCAATCCAAACGACCTTCGTATCTTCTGCTCGAAAACGTTCCGGGACTGCTGTCGCATGACAAAGGCCGGACGTTTTCTGTCATCCTCGCCACGCTTAATGACCTGGGGTACCATGTCGAATGGACGGTGCTTAACAGCAAACATTTTGGAGTCCCTCAATCACGGCGAAGGCTTTTCATTATCGGATATCTTGATCCCCGATGCGCCGGGAAAATATTACCTGTCTTCGGCACAGGTGGAAAAGCTCTTATACAAGTCCTCGGAGGGCCGCAAGGCTCCCGTGTCTACGACGCAGACGGAGTCGCCTGCACGCAGACTGCGGGCGCTGGAGGTGTGGGCGGCAAAACAGGATTGTATATCATTCCGCAGGACAGACCCTTTGTGGATCTATGTGCCGGGAGAGCAGCGAGACAAACGGACGCTGCCCGCTGTCTCACCGCCCGTTATGGACAGACAACGCTGTCCAATCATAGAGCAGAACGTTCCGGCGTTCTGCTCATCAAGGAAGCCACGAAAAAAGGCTATAAAGAGGCGAATCCCGGTGACAGCGTCGATCTCGGCTTTTCCGGGAGCAATACCCGCCGTGGTCGTGTGGGACAGGATATCGCCCATACATTGGAGACGAGCTGCATCCAGGGCATCGTGGAACGTGGCGGACGCATCCGGCGTCTGATGCCGCGGGAGTGTCTGCGGCTGCATGGCTTCGATGAGTGGCAGATCGACCGCATCCTCGCCATCCAGTCTGATGCACAGGCGTATAAGCAGGCAGGCAACAGCGTCACCGCCAATGTCATTGAAGCCATCGGGCGCCGTATCCGGGAGGTGGAATGCGGAACTGAAAGCCGGTGCTGCCGCATGATCGGGCTGAAGGATCAGTGCTTCGGCGTGGAAGTTGAAATGACCGGCATCACCCGTGAGCAGGCGGCAACAGCGCTGGCCGCGTATTTTGCAACGGACGCCCGCTATGTGGGCGGCGCTTACGATAAATGGTGTGTGACGGATCGGGACGGCAAAGAGTGGACGGTCATGAGCGACTCCAGCATCCACGGGGAGCAGAAGATCGGCAGCGGCTATCGTGCAACGGGTGACTACAGATACCGCGTGGAGATGGTAACGCCAAAGCTCACCTATGCGGAACTGCCCAAGCTGCAGGAGTGTGTCCGGCAGGTACGCCACGCAGGAGCCAAGGCCAACAGCTCCTGCGGCATCCATGTCCATGTGGACGCAGCCAATCATAACCGGCAGAGTCTGAAAAACCTCATCGGCATCATGTACTCCAAGGGGAGGATATCCTGTTCAAAGCGCTGCAGGTCAATGAAAGCCGGGCGTCCCGCTGGTGCCAGAAGGTGCGGGAACCCATGCTGAAGCAGGCACGCAGGCTCTCGTCGGATGAGACAAGGGATCTGACGCAGCTGGAGAATATCTGGTATGAGGGAGATAACGGCAGCGCAGACCATTATAACTGGACCCGCTATTATGCGCTGAATCTGCATTCGGTCTTTTACCGAGGGACGGTGGAATGGCGCTGCTTCAATTCCACGCTCCACGCGGGAAAAGTTGCCGCCTATGTGAATCTGTGCCTTGCCATCTCCGCCCAGGCTATCGCCCAGCGCAGCACGGTCATGCGCAAGACCCACAGCGACAATGAACTGTTCACCTTCCGGGTCTGGTTGGTGCGGCTGGGACTCAACGGCGAGGAATTCAAGCATACCCGTGACCACCTGTTGGCAAATCTGGACGGTGATCGGGCGTGGCGTTTCGATAAGGACAGCTATACAGTCAATCAAAAGAAGAAAAAATCCAGAGAAATGGAGAGGTGAAGCCTTTGAAGATTCAAATTGAAGATACCGTGTACGAAGGGACCGCAGCCGGGATCATGGAACAGCTTCGGGATCTCAGCTTTGATCCCACAGAGTTCCCGGATGTGGAGACCTACATCTGGTTTGTACAGAACAATGTCATCCGCACCACGGGAATGGACTGTCCGCTGCCGGATGGCGATGCGGAGACACAGGCGGCAGCCCTGCTCCGTCATCTGGACCGCTTTGGCGCTCTGAAGCTGCTGGAGGTGTGACGTGGAGGAAAACCTGTATTTTGCCTACGGCAGCAACCTTGATCTGGAGCAGATGGCGCAGCGCTGTCCGGATGCCGAGATCGTGGGACCGGTCAGGCTGGAAAACTACGAACTGCGCTTCCGCGGCAGCGGCTTCGCTACCGTTGCACCGAAAAAAGGCAGTACTGTCCACGGACTGGTGTGGAAGATCACGCCAAACTGTGAACAGTCTCTGGATCGGTATGAGGGGTATCCCCGCCACTACACGAAAGAAACCGTGACGGTTAAAGACGCGGCTGGTGCAGAGCTCCCAGTCATGGTCTATATCATGGCAGAGCCGTATTGCCGCCAGCCTGCACTGCCGTCCCCATATTATTACCGCGTGATCCAGCGAGGCTTTGAAGCCAACGGCCTGCCGGTGGAGTCATTACAGGCTGCGTGGAGCAGGACCATTGACGAGGTATGGAGCGGCAGGATCGACAAGCCAAAGCGAGCGCCTGAGCGAAACAGAGGGCCGGAGCGGTAACTCAGAGCAGCGCCGGCGTCTGTGCAAGAAAGAAGATCACCAGAATAGAGATCACAAAGGCCAAGATCCCAACGAGCAGGAAAACCTTTTTGCCGGGGCGGATTTTGCCGCCTTGCCGATCAGCGCGGCCGCGGCGACGCATACCGCGGAAACCAGTAAAGCGACGCCAAGCATCTTCCACAGCCATGAAAGCTCCCAAAGCCATATCATCACAGCCGCCTCCTCATATTTTTGTTCGTAAGCACAGTGTATCACAGGCGCGGTATCCGCGCAACAGACGGTCGGAGTGAAAAAAAAGAGGTGTTCATTTTCCGCGGTCTGTGTTACAATATCCCCCTGTTTGTGAAAGGGGTGCGGATATGTTTTATACAACGGAGGAAGCTGCTGTCCTCGGCGGCTTTCTGGAACTGTATCTGGAACGGGACAGCGTGGACCCGGCCGTGCGGGAACGGCACCGGAAATTCCGGCAGGGGCTGCTGGGCGGCGCACTGGAACGGGCCGATTATGAATGGGCGGCTGCGGCGCTGGGATTCCTGCGCCCCCAATGGTGGCCGGAGCATGAAGATCATCGGGCGTTGGAGAATGCCCTGCTGAAGACCCGGACGCTGGCATCCAAAAAAGAATAAGAATCACCATTTGCGGCAACGGCAGAGGAATCTGTCGCTGCCGCTTTTCTTTTTGAAGAAGGAGGAACCCATATCAGCACAGAAAAAATGAAAGTCCTTGTGGTGCGCCCCATGGAAATGCCTGAAGTGCAGGAGATCGACCACACTCTTTCTGCCATGCAGGAACTGGTAGTCTGAGTCGCTGGAAACGATCACAAAGGAATCCACATGGTTCTGGTAATGCTCCTGGCAGGCGCGTGCAGTCAGCTTGATGTCCACAAGGGACTTGTTCTGCTTGATCCGCTCAGTCATGATGTGCTCGACAGGGATATCCGTATAGCTTTCGAGGATCCGCCATGCGGTCACGGTGTGGATGTCATCGAAAGAAGGATCGTCGTGATTTTCTGCATGATCTCGCGGTCAAGATTCCTGAGCGTCGCACACAGCTTGTACGGGTCGGAATTCTCGCAGTCCACAACGATGACCGTCTTTTCGCTGGCATTGACGAAATCGTAGATGTTGTTCTTCACAAAGGCGCCGGCATCCGAAACCTTGCTGTACTCGGTAAAGGCATCGCAATGCCACTGGTAAAGCAAGTCCGCAAACTTCCTGTCGCTGTACAGGATGTTGCCCCTCGTCTGCCGGCGCCCAGTTGATATACATCTGGTAGGGATAATAGGACAGATTCGCGTAGTAAAGGCCGGCCGCAGCTTTGGTCCCGCTCTCAGTCAGGCCGTCCGGCATGAGGAACAGCTCCTTGAGATACGCCCAGTTGATCCAGACGGGAAACAGGCTCTTGCAGTTATTGATGCGGTCGGAGATCAGCCGGTTGACCTCTATCACATGATGGCAGAGTTTCGTGCTGAATTTTGTGATGAAGTTGACGCCGTCATCCGAAAGCTGCTGGAGGCTGGCGGAAGGGATGAGCTCCGGCATGGAGAGCAGCCCACGGCACTCCATGCGCATTGCGTCGTTGATCCTTTTATAATTGCGCTCAATAGCGGTTCGGATGATACAGAGATTGCGGATGATCCGGGCATTTTTATCCCGCTCCAGCTGATCGTACAGCTCCAGCTTCGGCGGCTCATGCTCATTTTCAAAAATGCGCAGAGGAACGCCGATCAGATAGGCAACTTTTTGATACAAGCTCATAGGTATGATCTTTGTGCAGCGCCCTTGCGGGCGCAAGCGTCTTTTCGCCCGGTGCGGTGGTACAGCCCATCATTGGTTCCTCCTGTGCAGTTAGTCGCCCAGCCTGTTCGTAGGGAATGGCTATGGTGTCATAAGCGATTTAACAAATCCATTATACCATAGATAGCAGCGTCGTTCCGTAACCGTCAAAGCTGAGGGCGGCTGGACAGACATGGGACAATAGTGGTGGGGAGTTGTGAAACTTTCCACCACTATAATGTTCAGGGTGTGAAGTAAATGACGAGCAATGAGCTGAAACATGAAGCCAAGAAGCAGGAATGGAGCATGTCTATACAGGAATGCAGGGGCAGCGGTCTCTCTGTAAGTGAATGGTGCCGGCAGCGGGGTGTTACGACAGCCACCTATTACCGTTGGGAACGTGAACTGTTGACAGGCGTGCGGAAAAACGGAGCACCGCCATCAACGACCGTGACCTTTGCGGAGTTACCGGCGCCGAAACAGGTATCATGCAACGTAGCGGAACGTTGTGCCACACTGCATATTGGGAAGGCCAGTCTGGACATTTACCCCGGTTGTAACGCGGAACAGCTGAGACTGCTGGTGGAGCTTCTGCGCCTATGCTGAACGATTTCACCGGTGCAGATCAAGTCTATATCGCCTGCGGCTACACGGATCTGCGCAAGGGCATAGATGGTCTGGCGCGCCTCGTCCAGCAGCAGTTTGAACTGGATCCATTTACCAACACACTGTTCCTGTTCTGCGGGCGGCGGCGAGACCGTATCAAGGGCTTGTACTGGGAAAAAGATGGCTTCATCCTGCTGTACAAGCGACTGGAACAGGGCGCGTACCAATGGCCGCGCTCTGAATCCGAGGTGAAGACTTTAACGCAGCAGCAGTACCGCTGGCTCATGGAGGGGCTGCAAATCGAACAGCCGAAAGCCCACCACCCAGTGACGGGATTGACTGCTGTCTAAACAAGCAAAACAGGCGGAAATCATTGAAAACACTGGCTTTTTGCCGCATTCTGTGGTATAATGTTTACATGGAAAACAGAGAAATGCAGACAAGCAACACGGAAGAAATGGTGACCATTTCCCGTGCGGAATATGAGCGGTTGCAGCAGGAAAATGCGCAGTTGGAAGCAAAGAGCGCCAAGTTGGAAGAGGCGCATGCAAGACTGGAAGCAAAGTTTGCTGCCCGCGAACAGGAACAGGCGCAGGTCATTACCAGCCTCACGCTGCAAAACGAGTGGCTGCTGGAACAGCTGAAGCTGTCTAAAAAGAAGCTGTTTGGCCGTTCTTCGGAACAGGCGGAGCAGATGGTCATGGAGCAACTGAGCCTGACCTACAATGAGCTGGAGGCCTATGCTTTCGGCACCAAAGCCGCCATAGAGAAGCAGATCACCGTGAAGGCGCACGAGCGCAAACGGCAGTCCGGCAATGTGCTGGATGTCGTTCCGGAGGGTACTCCCACCGAGGTAGTGGAGCACCGTCTGCCGGAGAACGAACGGACTTGTTCTGCCTGCGGCAGCCAGATGGTTGAGATCGGCAAAGAGGTTCGCCGAACACTGCAGATGAAGCCGGCAGAGTTCTGGGTGCGCGAGGACGTGTACTACGCCTACGCCTGCAAGAACTGCGAGCAGGAGACCGGTGAAGCCAACATTGTAAAGGCAGCGAAAGAGCCTGCGCTACTGCCCGGCAGCTTTGCCTCTGCGGAGGCGGTGGCTTATCTGGCAACGCAAAAATTCGTCATGTACTCGCCGCTGTACCGGTTGCAGCAGGAGTTTGAGCGTCAGGGTCTGAAATTGTCCCGACAGGCCATGGCTAACTGGCTGCTGAACACTTCGGAGAAGTGGCTGCGGCCGGTCTACGATACGCTGCGCGAGCAGCTTTGCAAGGAGCCGGTGCTGCATGCGGATGAGACGACCTTGCAGGTGCTGAAAGAGCCGGGACGTTCCTCCACCAGCAAGTCCCCTATATGTGGCTGTACCGCACCAGCGGCTGCGCAAAACAGGGCATTGTGCTGTATGAGTATCAGCCCACGAGGAAAGCGGAGCACGCCGAGCGTTTTCTGCAAGGTTTCTCAGGATGGCTGCACGCGGACGGATACCAGGGATACCACAGACTGCCGGGCAGTATTCGCGTGGTGGGCTGTTGGGCACATGCGAGGCGAAAATTTGACGAGGCGTTGCAAACGCTGCCCAAGGAGATGCAAAAGGACTCGCCGGCAGCGATTGGCGAATGCTATTGCTCCCGGCTTTTCAAGCTGGAGCAGGCGTTTGCAGAGCTGACGCCGGAGGAGCGATATGAAAAGCGGCTGGAGCAGGAGAAACCTGTTTTAGACGCGTTGTTGTCATGGGCAAATGAGATGCAGGCGAAAACCGCGCCGAAATCCGCGTTGGGCAGGGTCATTCACTATCTGCTGGAGCAGTGGCCATACCTGACAAGGTATCTGGAGGATAGCCGTCTGGAGCTGAGCAATAATCGTGCCGAGCGCAGCATTAAGCCCTTTGTGATGGGCAGAAAGAACTGGCTGTTTGCCAATACGCCGGGTGGCGCGCAAGCCAGTACAGTGATCTACAGCCTGATTGAAACGGCGAAAGAAAACAAACTTGGCCCGTACAAATACCTTCTTTGGGTTCTGCAGAGTGCTCCGGGGCTGAGCCAAGCTGACGAATTCTGGGCTGAAAAACTTCTGCCAGCCAACGCCCCACAAGAATGCTATATGACTCATAAATAAAGACCGCCATCTCGCTGAGCAGCAGCTCGCTTTGAGATGGCGGTCACTATTTTTGATGTGTGCAAATTAGGACCGAGCACTGTGCAGTGCATCGTGTATCCGTTCGGCCAGCGCCCGTGCCGTAAAAGGCTTTGGGAGCACAAAGCTTGCGCCCAGACGGTATGCCTCCTCTATGACCTTGTGCGTCGGCAGAGCTGTCATAAAAATCGTCGAGATTTTATACCCCGTCCTCGCGCAGATGCTGCATAACGTGAAAGCCGCCCTTGTGCGGCAGCAGAAAATCCAGCAGAAGAACGTGAGGTCGATGTCGGTGGAGCGCCTTGGTTGTCTCGTCCTCATCCTTTGCGTGAAATACATGGAAGTTTCCGCGCTCACGCAGGGAATCCGTCAGGAGCATACTGAAGGCTTCATTACTGTCTGAGAGTAAAATCTTCTTTCGGTGCGGCATTTTTATCCGCCTCCCCTAAAAAATTTGATTTTACACACTCACCTTGTATAAAATAGTCCTGTTGGCTCATTTTTTTTCAATCCGCTGCGCAGCATTTTAACGGTTTTTTTACTTGGCAGGATTTGAGCTTCCGCAAAAAAGAAAGAGGGATGCCTGAGAAACTTGCCAGGGAGTGTTGTTGTAACACCTTGCTGCCGGCACCATTCGCTTACGGAGAGACCGCTGCTGCGGCATTCCTGTATAGCTATGTTCCATTCCTGCTTCTTGGCTTCGTGTTTCAGTTCATTGCTCGTCATTTACTTCACACCCTGAACATTATAGTGGTGGGAAGTTTCGCAATGTTCCGCTACTATTGTCCCATGTCTGTCCAGCCGCCCTCAGCTTTGACGGTTACTTGAGATGGCGGCCTTTTATATGCGGTTACGTTTTACGCTTACTGAGGGGCGGTCCATCGGACCGCCCCTCCTTGCTGTGCCGTATTCGGCTTTAGTCCGCGTTCTTGAGGTACCGCGCCATCATCGCGGCGACCTGCGCGCGTTGGGCATCTGCGCTCGGCGCGACACAGTTATTGCCGACGCCGTTCATAATGCCGTTCTGCGTCGCCCAAAGAAGCGCATCCTGCGCGTAAGCGCTGACTGCTCCCGCGTCCGCAAAGCGCAGCGTACCGCTAATCGCAGGTGAACCATAGAAGCGATAAAGCAGCGTCGCCAAGCTGCTCGCGCGTCACGCTCGCCTCGGGGTTCGTGCCATCTGTGATGCCCTTGCTCTTGGCCCACTCGGTACCAACCTCGTACCACTTCTGGCCATTCTTGGGTGTGGTATCAATGCCCGCAAGTCTTGCCAGCACAGTATTCACCATGCCACGGGTCATGGGCTGACTGACACCAAAGAGATTATTCCCGACGCCATTGAATATATCACGGGAAGCGACGAAGTTGACCTCATCTCGACTCAATGATTACGGGTGTCAATGAAATCCTTGGAGTTATCAATAATCTTCACCACCGTATTGCCGTCTACAGTCAATTGAACGCCGTCTTCGGTGGGCTTGGAATTCTTGACGATCTCCCTCGGTGCCGTCCTCGTGGACGATGACCGCAACCGTGCCGGAGTTCACGTTGGAAACCGGGATCTCGATCTTCGTCTCACCTGCGTTCTTCGGCAGCTCGACCTTGACGGTCGGGGCGGAATTGCTGTCCTTGCCCGCCTTGACCTCGGTGGGCACCTTGACCGCCTCGCTAGACTTCTTCGCGTCCTCGACCGCCTTGTTGCTGATCTTGGCCCTCCATGCCCGGTCTTGCCGTCCTTGTCGGTCTTGACCGTGCCGGTCGTGCCGTCGGCGGTCTTGCTCTCGGTCACGGGAGCTGCCGTCCTTCTTGGTCGTGGTCTTGCTGGTCGAACCGTCCTTACCGGTGGTAGTCTCGACCACTGTGCCGTCGGGTTTTGTTTCGGTTTTGGTGGTAGATTCATCAGGGTTGATGGTCGTTTCAGTCTTGGTTGTGCTACCAGCAGAAGAACTGCCACCGCCAGCGCCACCAGTACCGCCTCCGCCATTCACCAGCTTAGGAATAATTTCAGTTTTATACTCATCACATATAGCGCAGGTGTAGAGCATTTCACCGTTTTCTCCATAGGTAGGTTGCTTTAATATTTTGCCACTATCCCAATCATGACCCTTGGCAGAAACCACTTTCTGTGCAACGAGAACTTCGTTGCAGACGGAGCAGTGCTTGCCTTCCGGCTTGCCTGGCTTCGTGCAAGTCGCCTCGACCACCGGATCAACCACTTCCGTGTGACCCTTCGCGGGAACAGTTTCCTGCGCGGTAATCACCTCACCGCAGACGGAGCAGTGCTTGCCTTCGGTCTTGCCGGGTGCGGTGCAGGTAGCCTCGACTGCCAAGTCGACGACCTCGGTGTGGCCCTTGGCGGGAACCTCGGTCTGTGCAACGATCACTTCGTTGCAGACAGAGCAATGCTTGCCCTCGGTCTTGCCGGGCGTCGTACAGGTCGCCTCAATTGCCTCGTCAATGACCTCGGTGTGGCCCTTGGCGGGGATCACTTCTTGGGCAACAAGTACAGTATTGCAGACGGAGCAATGCTTACCCTCGGTCTTGCCGGGCTCGGTGCAGGTAGGTGCAACTGCCGTATCAATGACCTCGGTATGTCCCTTGGCGGGAATCACTTCCTGTGCCTTAATGACCGCGTTGCAGACAGAGCAGTGCTTGCCTTCGGTCAGGCCAGTCTTGGTGCAGGTTGCCTCAACAGCCGTGTCAACGACTTCGGTATGGCCCGTCGCAGGGATCTCTTCCATACCGGATATCGTAGCGCCGCAGACAGAGCACTTCGTGCCGGCTTTATGGCCAGCCCGGTGCAGGTAGCGGGCTGTTCCGCAACTTCAACCGGAGTATGTCCAGTCGCGTCGATTGCTTCGGCCTTGGTTGCATTGCAAACTGTGCAGGTGTAGGTCTTGACGCCAACGTTCTCACAGGTAGGAGAGGTCGTGATCTCGCCCTCATTCCAGTTGTGGCCCTTGGCGGGAACCTCAGTCTGTGCAACGAGAACTTCGTTGCAGACGGAGCAGTGCTTGCCTTCCGTCTTGCCTGGCTTCGTGCAAGTCGCCTCGACCACCGGATCAACCACTTCCGTGTGACCCTTCGCGGGAACAGTTTCCTGCGCGGTAATCACCTCACCGCAGGCGTAGCAGTGCTTACCTTCGGTCAATCCAGTCTCCGTGCAGGTTGGGGCCTTTGCTGCATCGATTACTTCTGTGTGGCCGGTTGTAGGGATCTCTTCCATACCGGAGAGGATTGCCTCACAAACGGAGCACTTCGTGCCGGCTTTATGGCCAGCCTCGGTGCAGGTAGCGGGCTTCTCAGCGACGTCGACAGGGGTATGCCCGGTCGCGTTAATCGCTTCTGTCTTAGTTTCTTTGCAAACCGTGCAGGTGTAGGTCTTGACGCCAACATTCTCACAGGTAGGAGAGGTCGTGATCTCGCCCTCATTCCAGCTGTGGCCCTTGGCTGGAATCTCTGTCTGTGCTTTGATAACCGTTCCGCAGACAGAGCAGCTGATGCCATCCGTCAGACCCGTTTCGGTGCAGGTCGCAGGCTTGCCCGCAACGGTCTTCTCAGTGTGGCCGGTCGCGGGGATCTCTTCCATACCGGAGAATCGCTCACAAACGGAGCACTTCGTACCGGCTTTATGACCAGCCTCGGTGCAGGTAGCGGGCTGTTCCGCAACTTCAACCGGAGTATGTCCAGTCGCGTCGATTGCTTCGGTCTTTGGTTGCATTGCAAACTGTGCAGGTGTAGGTCTTGGCACCGGCGTTCTCACAGGTAGCGGCGGTGGTAATCACGCCCTCATTCCAGCTGTGGCCCTTTGCAGGAATGGATTTACCCGGCTTTTTTGTACTTTTATCACAAACCTTGCAATAGGTATCGCCGGTGTAGCCTTCCTCAGTGCAGGTAGGCTCACGGCTACCACGAACCTCGGTCAGCGAGTGGTTATCCTTCCAGCTGGCTTTGAGGGTCAGGTCGGAGAAGGCGAGGAGCATTTCATTGTCCCATTTCTCGTCATGAAGCTCATACGTCTCGAAAGTATCGTAGCCAACAGTTCCGGTGATGAGCCAACCGGCGAAGTCATAGCCTTCGCGAGTAAAAGCCACATTCGGGAAGCGTGTAATACTCGCCGGACCCGCCGTTGACGATTTTTACCGAATCCATCGTGCCGATGCCGCCGTTGGCATTAAAAGTGACGGTGAGCTTCTTAAATTCGTTGAATACTGCCCTGAAGTCAACGTCCTCATGCGGGTTGAAGCCCCAGCCGTCGATTCCCTTCGTCTCATCATGGGGAGTCCAGCGCATCGCAAAGACGTAGGTATAGTTCTCATCCTCGGGTCTGCTAGGGGTTTCGTTGTTCAGAATCATCCCATCCAGCCGTATCCTCGCAGGTGTAGTCGCCCTTCTGCAAGACTGTGTCGTCCCAGTTCAGCCAGCGGACATGGTACTTGTGTGCAGCGTCCACTGGGCGTAGAGGGTGACATTTTCGTTGGTGGTGATGTTTGCCTTGTCGCCATAGGCCGTGCCGGTGCCGTCCTTCGCCGTGTTCCAACCGGTGAAATCATAGTCCGCGCGGGTGAAGGTGTTGGCGGTCAGGGCAGTCGCCTCATTGGGCTTCACGGTCTGCGTACCCATGGTTCCCTTTGCCGCCGTTGGCGTCAAAGGTGATGACCGGGTCCTGAGTCCACTGGGCATAAAGGGCGGTATTCTCGCTGAATTTCACGGGCGCCTTGTCGGCATAGGCCGCGCCAGTACCGTCTGCCGCAGTGTTCCAGCCGGTGAAGGTGTAGCCTTCGCGGGTAAAGGTGTTCTTTGGCAGATCAAAACTCGTATTGGGCTTACCTGTCCAGGTAGGCATCGTTCCTTCGCCGCCGTTGGCGTCAAAGTCAACAGTGATGTTCGCAGCACCGCCCCATACGCCATCCAGATAGGGAATGGTCGTACCCGCGCTGGCATTTGCCGTCTCGGTGTAGGTGCCGTCTGCGTTGTGCAGCTTGGCGGCGGTGATGGGGATGGTCACCGCATTATTGCCATTTGCATTATACTGATAGGTTTCGGCCTCCGTGCCGAGTGTGCCCTGCTGAATGTACTTGCCGGTGCCGTTGCTGGAGCAGATGTCAGCACCGCCCTTGGTGGTGTAGATGGCGCCAATAGCCGTTACGCTGCCGTTCACATCCATCTTCGCATCAACCAAGTCTTTATTGGAGCGGGTGTATGCCTTACCCGGCGCATAGGCCACGGACTTAAACTTGCAGGGGCCCCAGACGAAGTTGTCGGAGTTCCACTCATCGCTGTCATAGAAATAGATATTCTTCCCGTTTGCAACCGTCAGGCCAGCGCCCTCGGCAATGTTGACCTCAACGCCCGCCAGCAGAGCTGCATCCTGATTGATCGTCACATTTCCGGACTGGATATTGATGGTGATGTTATTGGTGATGGGCAGTACGTAGCTTGCAGAGTTGACATCCTTGCCTGCAAGCGTCAGCGACAACGTGTTCAATGCCGCTTCGCCGTTTACTGTGAATACAAGACGATCCGTCTTTTCATCGTAATCCTTAGTAAAGCTACCGGATTCCACTTTGAACATACCGGTGTCGCCAATGAAATTAATAGCAGTAGTATATGTGCTCTTCATTGCATAAACGTCGCTATAAACCTGTTCATTGGCGCCGGCATTCAACGTCAAGGGAACTTCGATGTTTTGTACGAAGTACTGCGAAAATGGGAACACCCCATGGCCCATGCTGGAAGATGCGCTGCCGCCGCGGAAGTCTGCAATCTGATAGAATTCGTACACCGTAGCGCCAGATTCCGCCAAAACAGAGCCGCTGCCGGAGATAAAGCCCCATGCATAGAGATTACCGCCGTTCTTGACCGTGATGGAGCTGTTGTCAGCCATTTTGATATAGCCGTAATCACCCACGGGACGTCCCTGCTCGCTGCCGCCAGCAGCATAATATCTGCCGCCCAAACTAATCGCGCCATTGACTGTAATGGAGCTTCCTTCGCTCATCGTCAGCGTTCGGAACGGCTTCAGAAGCTGGGGCTGTGCGAATTGCCGCAGGAGCATCCGTATACAGCGTTCCCGCCTCATCAAACGGAATCAACAGTGTAATTCCAATCGGAATGGTATAGCTGCCGCCGATAGAACCATCGGTCGCCAAGGTAATCTTGGACTGACCGTTTGTCTGTGCATAGGCAACCGCTTCATTCAGGTCTGCAAACCGCTGACCGCCAGTCTCAAAAAGCGCCAGAGACTTGCTCACAAACTTCGCCGTAACGGTGCAGTCACTTTCGATATTCAGGGCGGTGGTTGCCGCAGTCGCGATGCATTTGCCTGTGGTCAGGTTATACCAGCCCAAGAACTGATAACCATCCGCCGGAGTCGCCGCCACCTGATAGGCGGTCATGGAGCTTTGCGTGTTGCTATATTCCTCGGTAATGAGTTTTTCGTCTACTGTATAAGTACCGTTTTCAGCAGGCACGAATGTCGCAGTTGCATTGACATCGCTTACCAGAACCACGTTGGTAAGGGTGATCTTCGTAGCAGCACTGGTGCTGCCAGACTTGATGTATACTTTAACGTCCTCGTCGGCCGCCAGTTCCTTGGTAAAACTGGCACCCGAAGAAACCTCTGTACCATCCACCTGAATTTTTCCGCCGTTCTGCTCAATAGAGTAGTCAAAGGAAAAGGGTTGCTGTTGTCGACTTCTTATTGGCAATTGTCAGCGTAGAGTCATAGTTTGTACCGTCGCATCCGCCCGTGCTGGTAGCTGCGCCGGTAATGCTCGTACCATTGGCCGACCAAGCATCATCTGCGCCGCCCGTAAAACTCAGTCCAATGTTCTCGTCGGCTAAGCCTGTCACAGTTCCACTGGTTGCTGCAAACGCTGTCATGGTCACATTTGGAAGCAGTGCCATGACCATGCACATGCAGAGCACAAGCGAAAGAAATCGCTTCCATGTGCTTTTCATTTCTTTATTACCTTCTTTCGTTGATGATTTCTGGCGTTTATTTCTATGTAAATGCTGAGTCCCGCCGCAAATGCGATGGCTGCCCAGACATGAGAAAGGTGGAATAGCATCCCCGTAGAGGACGTTCGGAAGAATTCATCAATGAAGCGGAACGCTCCGTAGGATGCCATATATAACGGGTAAATGCTGCCGGGATTCTTGCTCTTTTTCACTCTTGGGATGAGCAGAATCAGCATCACAATGTAATAGAGAATCTCAAGTTCCCTTGTGGGAAAGTGATAATGCGTTCCTGGTATAACTAAGCCAGCGCAGCAGCCAGAGACGATGCAGTTGATTCGAGCACACATCACTGTGAAGATCATGCAAATCGTAAAAATATCAAAAACGGCTTTGATATTGCGTTTTGAAACCTTTGCGCTGATGAAATAAAGCACTGGCATAAAGAACACTCCGCCGAATAAGCTCATGTTGCCAGCATCTCCGGTTTCCAGAAATGCAAATGCTTTTACACTCAAAACACCACATACCGTATGCAGCACCGAGAATGCTATCACGGCGTACCATTTCATTTGGAGTTGCCGCCGCATCCTGTACAGCCAAAATATGTTAAAAGATCGTTCCAAGCAAGAGAAGAGCACTCAGGGAATAATCTTTCGTCCATGACATGGATAATTCAGCCAGTCGTGTACCCCTCAATTTGCATCACCCCCCTTCACATCTTCTTTAGTCCTCAGGCTATATGTCGTTTTTTTACTTCTCTCAGCATTGCTGCAGCTACACCAGTGCTGGGAGAAACGGGAAAACCGCATGGGGCAGGGCGCTTGTCCCTGCCCCATGCGTGGGACAATCAATCAGAGTTTTTCAATTTCCCAAACTAATCCTTATTCGGCAGAAGTCTCCGCTGCAGCAGGAGTCTCAGTGGGCTCAGCAGCAGATACGCTGGCAGTGCCGGTCTTGGAATACTTGGTAAAGTCAATGTGCATAACCACAACAACCGTTTCCGTTGCCTGGAAGCCCATAGAACTATCCAAATCAATTGTCACAGTCACAGGAACAGCATAGTAGTAATCTTTATAAGTGCCTTCTTGAGCAACCTTAAACTGGTTGGGTTTCATCGCACCAACACTGCCTTCATCACTGCCGGTCATAGCGATCACACCAGCCATGAAGTCTTTCCATGCATTGCCCGTATTGCTGGGAGTAAAGGTCATGTCAAAGTTAGCCGTAGTTCCATTCTGGGCAGTAACCTTAGCGGTCATCTTGCTCAGAACCTTGTTTACAACATTAGCGTTGCTGTTAACCGTATTCAATACGGAATTCACATCACTGGCATTACTACCCAACACGCCGTCCAAGGAATCGATGCTATTCATGATACCCAGCAAGGCGCTAACGGTGACACCGTCGCCAACAAATGCTTTCTGAGCGTCTTCACCGCTTCCAATCTTATCCACGCCTGCCTGCATCAGTTTGCCCGGCATTTCCATCGTGACCACAATGGCCTTGCTCTCATTAACGGTAATACCATAACGGCTGTTGATAGCGTCGCTATCCAGCATCTCCATCTGCAGGTGGTCAGCCAGCGTTCCGGCAAGACTCTTCACCTTAGCAACATCCTCGCCCTCGAGCTGAACAGCAATCGTGAATGCATAGGTATTGTCGCCGGTCACTTTGGCGTTGACAGTCTTATAGGTATAAACACCGTTTTCTTCTGTCATGTGATTGAGCGTATAAAAGAAACCGTCAGCCACAGAGAACAGGGCGTTCTTCAGTGCGGTGTTCTGGAAAGTACCCTTGTTGTAAACATCCTGACCATCCGCAGTCAGCACATAGCGGCCAAAGTTTTCATCCAAAGCGTTCTTCAGGTTGGTAGCAAGACCGGTGAGGAAATCATCACCAAAAGCTGCCGCGCCGGACTGAATTGCATCCACATTCAGTTTCAGCGTGTATGCAGTACCCTCCCCGTTTCGCGGTAACCAGCACTGCGCCGTCATTTCCCTTGATTCCTGCTAGCTTTGCATCCAAAAGCATCCCAAACCTTTTCGGTTGCCTTGACTTCCGGCTGCTTATCGCCACAATTGCTGCACACGCCATTATTATAATTATGGCCCCTTGGCGGGGATGTCTTCAGTGTAAGTCGCGCCGCAGGAGCAGGTGAAGGTCTTGACTCCAGCCTCTGTCACAGGTCGCTTCCTTCGTCACGACGCCTGCATCCCAGGTGTGGGTGTGCTGCGCCGGAGGCGTATAGCTGCCACCGCCGGAACTGGTGGTACCCTTATTCACGGTAGTGGAGGAGCCGGAGCCGGTGGTACCGACCGTGGTATCCTTGCCGCTCTTGTCGGTGACAGTGATCTTCTCATCGCCGATGTTCTTGACGTCGGTTTCCTTGGTCCTAACGGTGATGTCCTTGTCGGACTCCACTTTCTTCACGGTGCCGCTGCCGGTGACGGTGGCATCCTCAGCATGGTTCTCCACATTGCCGACGGTGGTGCCGCTGCCAACATCGACCGTGGCGCCGGGAGCATTCTCGGTTACGATCACATTGTCGATCTTGGCGCCGTTCTTGGTCTCAACTGCGCTCTTTTTCACCGTCCAGCGTCACATTGTCCGCGGAGGCGTTGTCCAGAATGACCTTGGAGTTGTCGCCGCTGATTACGATGTAATCGATGTTCTTGCTGCCCTTAACGGTCACTTCGATGTCATTGGCAGGCACGAGCAGCTTGTTCACCTCGCCGGTGATGGTCACATCGTCTGCCACAGCGAGGACGATACCCTTGCCATTGGCATTGACCGTCTCGCCAGCCTTGTCCGCATAGGTGCCGATGGCGCGGTCAAGAATCGTGACGGTGGCTGCGCGGGTGATGTTGTTCTGAGGAGCCAGCTGGTCGGCAGTCACGCCGCCCACAATACCGGCTCTGATCAGAGCAGCCAGCATGCCCCGGGCATAGGACGCCACCTGCGCACCGTCCGTGAACTGCGTCAGATTGGGGTTTTCGATGGGCTCGATACCCAGAGCGCGGCCCAACATGACCATGGCGCGCTCACGGGTAATGGACGCATTCGGCGTCACGGTGCCATCGCCGTTTCCTTTCAGAATGCCAGCGGCGGCACAGCGGTTGATGGCGTCATAATACCGGCGTCCGCCGGGTTATCGATGAAGCCTGCGTCGCTTTGCGGCGGGCAGCTTCAGGAGTCTTGCCAGAATGGTGGCGAGCTGTGCACAGGTAAGCTGACCGTCCGGGTCAAACTTTTGCCGTTGCTGCCTGGATGATGCCGTGGCCACTCCAGCGTTCGATGGAGCTCTCGGCCAAATGGCCTTCGGTGTCGCCGTAGGTCCGTTCGACCGCTCCTGTGCCGACCGTGAGCAGACTAACTGTCATGGCGAACACAAGAATGAGATAATGCTTTTTGCGTTTCATTTTGGTCCTCCTATGAGATTTATATATTCTGCAGCTCCCCTGCAGGTGGGCACTTTATTTCACCGGCTCTGCCGGAGATTCACTTAGAATCGCTGTGCATCGGTCCAATGGTCTGCCTGCGCAGATCGGACAGCCGCAGCGCTGTTTTCCCGTGCGGCTGTTGACGACCGCCCGCCATGCATGACCCTTTATCGCAGAGCCACCAGACCTTGCGGCGGCTGCCGGGCGTCACCTGCTGCGGTGTAAGGCTGCCGTTGCCCGTCGGGTGCCATTGCGAGGCAACGACCGGATCTATCGTCGCGAGGTCGTTGAAGCCGGGCAGAACCTTGTGGTTGGAGCAATACGGACAACCGCTTCCACTCCGCACGCGGTGAGCTATAACAGCCGGATAGGAATGTCCCTTTCGCAGCGCCACCACACGCGGCGGTTGGAGCCGGCAGTCACTGCCTCCGGTATCAGAGCGCCGTTTTTCTGTCGGTCCCATTGGGCGGCAAGCTGCGGGTATTGCGAAGCGAAGTCATTTTTCGCCCTGTATGACCTTTTGCCCCTGCGCAGAATGGGCAGCCTGTTCCACCACCCGCGCGGGATGAGATGGCGGCACGGTAGCTGTGCCCCTTGGGACAGCGCCACCAGGCCTTTCTCACCGTTCCCGGGGCGACCAGCGTCGGCAATAGAGGAGCGTTCTTCTCGGTATCCCATTCGGCAACAAGTGCGGGATACCTTGCCGCGAGGGAGTTTTCGTCCGGCAGAACAACACGCCCGCGCGAACGGAACAGCCGGTGCCCAGCACACGGCTCTTGACGACCGAATCGTAGGAATGTCCCGCCGAAGCAGCGCCACCAGACCTTTTTGTGGCTGCCGATGGTCAGGTCGGCGAACTTCAGCGGAGTGTTTTTCTCCGCATCCCACTCAGCCTCAAGGGCAGGAACCTGTATCGCCAGCGAGTTCTCAGGCGTTTCCTTGCGTCCGGTGCAGTACGGGCAGCCGCTGCCCTCCGAGCGGGAGTATACCTTGGCCTGCCAACTGTGACCCTTGGAGCACTGCCACCATACCTTTTGATGACTTCCGAAGGAAACGTTTCCAGTCGTAAGCGGCGCGTTGCGAACCTCGTCCCACTGCGCCAGCAGAGCCCCCTATGGCCCTGCTTTTTACGCAAAAGTCGTAGAACGATGTTCGCATCCATGCTCACCCCTTGCTTCCGATCCGCCAGCCCGTCCTTTCGGCGCTCAAACCGGCAATCTCCCTTATAGCCGGACAGTGGTCAATAATGTAGGCTTTGTTGACCATTACCCAATAAACGATTCTTTTTAGGACCTTATAGTATCACGGTTTTGTCCAAAATATCAATAGCAAGGTGCCCAAAAAGGTCTACTTTTATATCCGACAATTCTCGCGTTTAACGACTTTTTAACATATATTGCCGCGCACCCAGTACAAAAATGTGCTGTGTGCAATGTGCAGTTCTTTGCCCGCTGCCCGCGCCGACAGCTCACCGCGCTCCCAACGCGCCTTGACCTCCTGAAATCCAGCGGGCAGTTCCTTATAGGGACGTCCGAACTTTACGCCCCGCGCCTTTGCCGCAGCGATGCCCTCCGCCTGCCGCTGATGGATGAATTCACGCTCCGTCTGCGCCACATAGCTCAGAAGCTGGAGCACGATATCCGCGATCAGCGTACCGGTCAGGTCGCGGCTCCGGCGCGTGTCGAGCAGCGGCATATCCAGCACGACGATGGCCGCTCCTTTCTTTTTTTGGTAATAACGCGCCATTGCTCCGATCTCTTCATAATTTCGCCCGAGACGGTCGATGCTCTTGATGACAAGGGTGTCGCCGTCTTTCAATTTTCGCAGCAGCCTCCTGTAGCCGCGTCGGTCAAAAAATCCTTGCCGGACTGCTTATCCAGAATGATCTGGCCGTCGTTCCGCCCAACCTCCCGCAGGGCGATGAGCTGGCGCTCCTCATTTTGTTCTCTTGTGGAAATTCTCGCGTAGCCGTATTCCATGCACAGACCTCCCTATATGTAATGCCGCGAGGAGTATTAAGAACCCTCCCCGCGACAAGTATGACATATTTGTTCCCTTTAGCAGGTACGGGTTATTACCGTTTACGATAGTATGGAAACATGCGGAATATAAAATCAGGACAGCGCAGCGTCATGGCGGCAAAAAGCCTATCCGCTGCGCTGTCCGATGTTCGCTTATGTGGTCATGTCAGCGGCTTTGCTGTTCAGCTGGGTCACTTCTTGCAACGCCAGAGGAGGGTTACGATCTGCGCTCTGGTGCAATCTGCGTTGGGGCTGAACGTCGTCTCGCCGGTGCCCTTTGGCGCTGTCCACGTCCTTAAGGCCGGAGACGTCCACGGTGACGATGTCGCCGCCCGAAGTGACCTGATCGAGCTGCTTGTCGGTGACCTCCACGGCTGCGGTGCTGCCAAAAACGATCGCATCCACCTTCACGGTCTCCTGCTCAGAGGAAACGGGGACCGTGATGGAGGGAGCCGTCACACCGCTGCCGCCACCGCTGGACTTTGTGATACAGCTCAACCTCGCCGGTCAGTGTCGTGTAGTTGGTGTCAGTAGGCGTGAGGCGCCACTTGTAGGCCGTGTTGTCCTCGACCGTGGTATTGCCGGATAGGACATTTTCCTTGTCATCCACCCATTCCAGCTTGCCGTCATTGGGGTTCGGCGTGCTGCCCCCTCGATGGTCAGCGCCGCGTCCTTCAGTGTCTTACCGCTTATGGTGATTCTGGTGTAGTTCGGCGCGCCGGTGGGCGTGGCCGGTTTGATCATGAGCACGAAGGGAGCACTAGTGACGTCGTTGTAGTCGTTGTCGCCCCGCCTTGGTTGCGATGACGCTCACGGAGCCGACCTTGACTGGAGTCAGAACGCCGGTGTTGGGATCGTTGGTCGCCTCGCCTGTGCTGTTAGCAGTGTCAATGCGGTAGATACAGCGCCTGTGCCGTCCACCCATGCGAACGTACCGTTAACCATCTTGTCGCCGTCCTTCACCTTGCCCGCGATCTTGCTGTCATTCAGTGTCTGACCATGGGTGATGTCCGTTGCCGTCACTGCGCCGTCCGCCTGCGGAGTGATCTTGTTTTCCGCGCTGACGTTGATGGTCAGAGTGATATCCTGATAGTTGCTCGTGGAGATTGTAACAGTGATCGTGCCGAGTCGTCCTTCGTCTGTGCCGCTTCTGTTTGCTTCCAGCGTCAGTTCACCGGTCTTGCCGTTTACAAGGGGTAATAAAGGAGCCAGTGCCCAGATCGGTAACAACCTTCTTGTCATAGGTGATTGAGCCATAGTCACAGGGAGCAGTCAGCTTCGGCAGCAGCGATTGAGAGAGCAAGAGAATAGGTCTTGTGCAGGCCGTTGGTATTCTATTATAAAGCAATAGTGCAGACAAAATGCGATGCGCCTGACCATCACGGAGTCAGAAACAGTTGACGGAATAAGATCCGCTCATTAAACTATAAGAGAAGATATGAATTTGGACCGGAGGTCTCAGCATGAAAAAACGGATCCCAATACGGACTGTTGCTCTTACAGCGGTATTTATATAAACGTACAGATGATAAACATCCTGCCTCCGTGTCAGATATCCCTTGCATTCTGGCAGGAGCATGGCATCCAGCAGGACGCAAGAGCGTGTATTCCGCCATTGAGGTCTTGCAAAGCAGCGGTAAGGGTACAGATTATGAGGTGTCCAACGCCCACTATGATTCCGCCGATGCCGGCCAGAAAAAGACTGTCTCCTTCACCATCGAGTTAAAGAATGCGGGCTATGTCTTTGAAGACGGCACGACCCAAAAGGACTTTACACTGAACGGCGCGGATTTTTGATGATAAGACCTTCCAGATCAATAAGGCCGCCCGCCCATGAATATCCCGACCGACACACTGAACGTAATCAACGGCACACAGCAGACGTACACCTACGATTTCAGCAAGCTGCTGCCCGAAGCGCCCAATGGAGATTACGGCACAGTGCGCTACGATTTGGGGAATCGGCAGACTGCTATCAACTTCACCGCTCATGGATATTATCTCGACCCGGAGATAGCGGAATTTGAGGGGAGCAAGCTGACTTTGGTAGGTCTCTATGCGAAAGATGGAACAGCGACCGGCCAGATCGGAACCGTTGAGGTGACGGTCACCACCACCAACTACGAAAACTTTCAACTGACGCTCGTCCTCAACGCGGTGAACCAGATCAAGCCCACGCCGGACGGCACAATCACTGCAAGCGAGATTACCTACGGCCAGACATTGAGCGAGAGCCGGATTTCGGGCACGATGAAGGATCCCGACACCGGCAAATCCGTTAACGGTACGTTCGCGTGGACGGACGGCACGATCAATCCTAACGCAGGCGACTATGAAGCCGAATGGACGTTCACTCCGGCTGCGGGCTACGAGAAATACGCGACCGTGACCGAAACTGTGACCATCAAGGTCAAACCGGCGGAGCTGACCGTTTCCGTGAAAGCATCCAGCATGTATTACACCGGCGAGGAACAGATCGCATCGATCATCGCGTCTGGACAAAGCGTAGACAGCACTCCCGTGACGTTCACCTACAGCGACAAGGAAGATGGCAACTATACTTCAGGGCGTACCGACATTCACCGACGCGGGCACATACACCGTTTACTACAAGGCGGAAGCCGCGAACCACGAACCAGCTACCGGTACGTTCACCGTGACCATCGACCCGCTGCCGATCAGCCTTCTCTGTTTCGTCAATCTCCAAGACCTACGACGGCAGTGCAGATGTCACGCTCACTGCGGACAAGCTGACGTTCCTCAGCAAAACGGCGAAGATTAAACTTCCCGATACGGCGCTCTCCTTCTCTGACGCCCAATTTACCAGTAAGCAGGCGGACGGGAGTTATCTGCCCTCGCCGGAGGTCGGAAACGGAAAGGCGCTTTCCTTCACCATGACGCTCACAAGCAATAACTATGTGTTTGAAGGTAAAGTCGGAAGGTACCACAAAGGTCAGCGACGTTTTTCGCGACCGATGATGTGAACCGGTTCACCATCACCAAGGCCGCTGCGCCCACAGTGCAGCCCGTAGAGCTGACCGTTATCAACGGGCTGGCAAAGACTTACTTGGTCAATCTTCCCGCGCTGCCGACGCTGGGCGATAATTGTAAGTACGGCTCCATCAAATATGAGGCCTGCAACTTCGATCTGATTGGAGAGGGCGGCTACGCAAATTCGACGGCAATGATCACATCAAACGATGAGTTCCAGTTGACTGTCCCGGCTGTCGAATCTCAGACCGAAGGTTCCGTCGGAACCGTAGGCGTCAAGATCACCACGGACAACTATCAGGACATGCTCCTGACCGTTGAAGTCATCGCGAAGAACAAGATCGTTCCTGTGCTGGACGGCGAGATCACCGCAACGCCGATTACCTACGGTGACACACTGAGCAAGAGCGAAATTTCGGGCAAGATGAAAGACCCCAATACCGGCGCAAAGGTCGAGGGCACTTTCTCGTGGCAGCAACCGGACAATACGATTCTGGACGCGAGTACGCTTGGTCATAGTGTCGAATGGACGTTCACCCGGATTCCGAGGAATACGCAACCGTAACCGACACCGCAACTGTCGAGGTCGCTCCCAAGTCCATCGAGGGCGCAGTGATTACGCTGGAATCTGCCGACCTCGAATACAACGCGGCGGAGCAATCGCCGAAGATTACCGGTGGGCACTGGAAAAATGGACTGAAAAATATTACCTACCGTATTGTAAGCGGCAACACGGCCACCAATGTCAATGACAGCCTCACCCTGACTATCGAGGGTACCGGCAACTACACCGGTAAGGCCGCGGTCAAGTGGAAGATTACGCCAAGAGAAGTGACACCCGCGATTGAAGTCGCATCCTGCACCTACACCGGCGATGCGCTGGAGCCGACCGTGACCCTCAAGGACGGAAATGAGGTCATTCCGACAGACGAATACACGGTAGAGTATTCCAACAACACCAACGCCGGTACCGGCCGGGTGACCATCAAGGACGTTGCAGGCGGCAACTACGTCATCAAGGAGAAACCCAGGACTTCACCATCACCAAGGCCGCCGCACCCACAAATATCCAGTCCGGTACGCTGACCATCACCAACGGCCTGCACAAGACCTATTCCTTTGACCTGTCAACGCTGCTGCCGAAGCTGACTGCTCCCTGCGACTACGGCACGATCACCTATGACAGGAAGGTTTGATACCAATCTGGGCGTTGGCTCCTTTATTACCCCTTTGTAGACGGCAAGACCGGCGAGCTGACACTGGACGCAAACAGAAGCGGCACGGACGAAGGACAATTCGGCACACTGCACGATCACTGTTACAATCTCCACGAGCAACTATCAGGATATCATCTTGACCATCAACGTCATTGCGAAGAACAGGATCACTCCCACCGGCACACCGACGCTGAGCAAGAACGCCATCACCTACGGCTACGCCCTGAATACCATCGCTCGCTCCGGCAAGCTCCATCATAATGACAACAACGTGGATGTCGATGGAACCTTTGAATGGGTGGACGGCACGCATATACCCGTGGTTGGGAACGGTACCTATGCAGCCGAGTGGATTTTCGAACCGACTGACACCGAGAAGTATTTAACGATTTCGGGAAGATCGAATATCACTGTCGAAAAGGCTCAACCGTACGGCAAGGTCAGCATGGCGGGCTATACTTACGGTAAAACGCCCAGCACACCGACCTTGACGGACCGGACGGGCGATTTGAATGCTCAAGTGACCTACCGTTATGCCGCTGCGGACAGCGGCTCCGTTCAGACGTGGGATATTCAGAATCCGCCCGCGCTGAACGCCGGTACCTACCGTATGTACGCCAGCATTGGTGATACGGATAACTACTACGGATTTGAAGCTGTGTATTGCGAATTTGTGGTAGCAAAGGCAACGCCGACCTACACCGTTCCCACCGGGCTGACGGCAAAATACGGTCAGACGCTGGCGGATGTGACGCTGCCGGACGGCTGGAGTTGGATGGATAGCAGCGAATCTGTGGGCGGCGCTTCGACTGCCGCCAAGACCTTCCAGGCAAAGTTCACTCCGAAGGACACCAAAAACTACAACACAGTGGAGAACATTGAACTTGAAGTCACGGTGAACAAGGCAGATGGCGGCAACCTCAAAACGGTCGAGCTGGAGCAGAAGTACACGGACGCCTCGGATCACACCTACACGCCGGACTGGGCCGGACTGCCCGCCGGGCAGGACTGGACGTTCAGCAGCGAGGCGAGCATCGTCCTGTCCAAGCAAGACTTCGCAGCGGACGGCAGCTTGCTGACCTATGCCATCTCCCGGCGGCAAGGCGGGTGACAAGATCACCATCACCCTCAAGGCGTCCTGTGACAATTATGAGGATTTCACCATCACGCTGAACGTCACTCTGACAGAAAAGGACGATCAGAAGCCGTTGACCATCACCGGTGTGGGTAGTGTGGTCTACGGTCAGACACTGACATTGACCACCACTGGCGGCTCCGGCACGGGCACAGTGACCTACCGCATCGACACAGACGCGAGCACCGGCGGGCGACCATCGATCCCGAAACCGGCGTTCTGACTCCCGTCAAGGTCGGCTCTGTCAGCGTCATCGCGACTAAGGCGGGCGACAACGACTACAACGACGTCACCAGCGCTCCCTTCGTGCTCATGATCAAACCGGCCACGCCTACCGGCGAGCCGAACTACACCAAGATCACCACCAGCGGCAAGACGCTGAAGGACGCGGCGCTGACCACCAAAGGGAAGCACTCTGAATCCCAGTGACGGCAAGCTGGAATGGGTGGATGACAAGGGGCGAGCCCCTGCCCGACGATACCACGGTCAAGGCCAACACGACCTACAAATGGCGCTTCACGCCTGATGATGACAACTACACGACCCTGACCGGCGAGGTTGAGCTGTATCACAAGTCCAGCAGTGGCGGCGGTTGGTACGACAGCTACTACACCATCAAGACAACTGCCGGGGCGGGCGGCTCTATTTCTCCCTCCGGCAGCGTCAGCGTCCGTGAGGGCAGAGATCAGACCTTCACCATCACCCCAGATAAGAGCTATGCCGTCTCCAACGTCAAGATCGATGGCAAGAGCATCGGCGCGGTGAAGTCCTACACCTTTGAGAATGTCAGCAGAACCCATACCATCGAGGTCATCTTTATGAAAGCCAACGGCAACCCCCAGACCGGCGTGTTTGTGGATGTAGCCACCGGCAGCTACTATGAGGACGCTGTGGATTGGGCAGTGGGGAACGGTATTACGCAGGGAACCGATGCTACCCATTTCGCCCCGGACGGCATCTTCGCACCCGTGCGCAGGCCGTGGCCTTCCTGTGGCGTGCCGCTGGCAGTCCCAAGCCCGAAACCCGCACCATGCCCTTCGCCGACGTCCCCGCAGGCAGCTACTACTACGACGCTGTGCTGTGGGCGGTGGAGAACGGCATCGCCAAGGGCACCAGCGACACCACGTTCAACCCCAACATGACCTGCACCCGCGCCCAGATCGTCGCGTTCCTGTGGCGTTCCGAGAAGTCCCCGGCAGCGGGTACAGCCAATCCCTTTGCCGATGTGAAGTCCGCCGCCTACTATGCTGATGCGGTTCTGTGGGCGGTCAAGGAGAACATCACCAGGGGAACCACCAACACCACATTCAGCCCCGACGCGGATTGCACCAGAGCGCAGATCGTGACCTTCCTCTGGCGCTGCAAGAAGTGAACGGCTGACATACGGCTAAACATCAAAGCCGCTGGCATGACCCCATAAGCGAACATCGGACAGCGCAGCGGACGGGCATCTCGCCCTGAAGCTGCGCTGTTCTCTTTTCGCTGCAAGAAACAAATCAATGACATTTTGAGCTGCGCCGCTATCCCAGCGCGGCAAGGAGACAGCATTATGAAAAGAATCACAAGAATCATTCGTCCGATCATCTGCATGGCCGTCCTTCTCTTTGCTATGACCACGGCAGTCATGGGCTGCTATCAGAAAGAGACGGAGCCTATCGACATTCCCGGCACATCTGCGCCTCAGCCATCAGCGCCTCTCGCGGGCGAAGTTATCCCCTCGGTGGACAGGCAGACAGAGTTGGCGGAAGCCAGAGCGAAGAACCTCGACACCGTGGCATGGCTGTATATTCCCGGCGCGGAGGTGGACGACCCCGTGATGCAGGCGGAGGACAACGGCTATTACCTGAAGCTGGATGAAAACGGTGAGTACGCCATGTGGGGCTGCTATTATGCCCATTGTGAAAACGAAATCGGCGGCAGGGATAAGCTGGACAAAAACACCACCATTTTCGGCCACTCCGCCAGCAGCTGCGACCCGGACGGCGTGCGGTTCACCAAGCTCTACCGTTATATGGACGCAGACTTCGTAAAGGAGCATCCGTATATCCATCTCTCTGCGGATGGTGAGGACATGATTTTCCAGATCACCGCTCTATTCGTCACGGATATTGGCTTTGACTATATTGCGCCTGATCCCACGGGAGATGACCTGACCAGCTTCTTTGAGACGGTTGCGCGGAAAAACTGGCTGGATATTGACGGTGTGACCTTCTCCGAGGGGGATACCTTCCTGACCCTCTCCACCTGCTGCCGGAAGTATGACAAGGCCAACAGCGGCAATCAGCGGCTTGTGGTCATGGCAAAGCTGCTGCCGGAGGGGCCACGGAACAGGCGTTCACCGTCAAGCTGGTGAGGAAGCCGGAAATGCCCTGAAAGAAATCAGAATACGACGATAACAGGACACCCATCCTTGCGGTACTGAAAAGCAGCGTATGGGTATAGGGAAAAACGGCGGCTGCTCTGTACGGGGCAGCCGTCGTTTTTGCTGTCCCAACATTTTTTCAGATGAAAGGGACCTATGCGTATGACAGGAGAGCACAGGAGGTGCCGCTAATGCTGCGGCGACGAGCCGCGCCGGGAGCATAACCGGGCGATACCCGGACACCGTAGGATACCTATGCCCTCCGACAGCCGCCGACAATTTCCATACTGAACCGCGCCCAAGCGCCCATACAGGCTTTTATGCCTGTGTGGGCGCTTTTTGTCGTTCACGGCACTTCTCCGCCGTGGGCTGCCGCTCCCTGCCGCCCTTCGTTCAGGCCTTTTTACCCACTCGGATCTGAACGGAGGAACAAAATGTTTAATAGAAAAAGCATCTATGCGCTGAATAAGAAAGACCCCGATGCCATCGTTTATATGGACGCCAATGAAGTCATCGTCCGCCTGACCCGCGAGGACTTTGCCAGCGAGGAAGAATTTCTGAAATGGAAATCTTGGTCGGATGGAAACTACCGCACTGAGGACAATCAGGATGTGGTAGAGGGGAAACACAATACGTCCATTGATGTCCTGTCCGAAGCCGCACTTTCCATTCCTGCCATTGATGTGGTTATGGAGCGCCAGCACGAGAAATCTGAGCGGCGCAGAATGGCTTCCACGATGGTTTCTCAGATCAGGGACAAGCTGACGGAAACACAGTTCCGCAGACTTTGGATGTACTACGTTGGCGGAATGACCGTTGATGAAATTGGGCGGATTGAGGGCATCAGACACCAGAACATTTCCAAAAGCATTGGCTCCGCAATGAAGAAAATCAAAAAATTTTTCCCGTAAGCTCAAAAACAGGGTGCAAAAATGCCCTAAAAAAGATGATAGGTGAAGGGACATTCTCCACGAAGCCTTTCGTTGAACGTTGAAAACTGAATAGACCATGATGCAGGCACAAAACCCGCGTGATAAGCGGCATAAGGTGCGCCGCCACGACGATGGCTTCAAGGGGTGATTCCGGAAAAGCCATCCGAGCGATCTACGCAGCCTTAGACCCGATTCGGCAAATCGGGCGCGATGACAGCGCGGCGGATAATGAAACTTTTGCTCACGCCCTCCCACAGACTGAGGGGGGGAAATTTCGCCTGTATGCGCCAGCTCTTTGAGGCAGCGGTATCGTGGACAGCCCCGCCAGCCTGCATCATGCCACTATCCGGGCGCGTGGCAAAAGGATGGATCTTCTCAAATGGACAGCAGAGCGGCTGCGCCGGTATTCGCCATTGGCGTTATGTGGCTCCAATTCTGCGCAGCCGCCTCTCAAAGTCAGATACCATGCGCTTTGACAGCTTTCCGTCAGCGCATTCATGTGACCTTGAGGAAAACCCACCAAAACCGAGAAAGGAGATCGCCATGATGCAGCCGACGCCAAACGAAACCCAAAATCCACACGGTGGATGAACTCGTGGACAACGGGAAGTATGGTCATGCTGACATCTTCAAGGAAGAAACGTGACTGCCGCCTCTTTGTATCCGCCGTGATCAAAAATCTCTGTCACTGCCTGCGCTGCGGTTTGTGCAACGCCTGCTTTGCCGGGAACGGCGTTACGTTGAGTGAATGTCTGCAAGGCATTTTGCGCGAGATGATCATCCCTCGCTCCGCAGAGAGCGCAGGATCGGTGGAAAAGGATGAAAACCTAACAGCCAGGATAACCACTCTTTTCATGCGGGAGCAGTCCGGAGAAAAGAGGTGCTTTCACATGCCAAATACAAAAGCCACCGCCCATATCCGCCTGTCCTACACCGACACGATCATTCCGGTGAGAGCGACAGCGTTTCAATCAGCGCAAGCTCATTGAAAACTTTGTGGGCACAACCCGGATATTGAGGTCGTTTCCAAAGACGACGATGGATACAGCGGCATCATCTTTGACCGCCCCGGTTCTGCGGAATGATGCATTGTCACCGACGGCAACATCAACTGCGTCATCGTAAAGACCTCTCCCGCTGGGCGCGAGTACATC